>Ga0075281_1000030_pt1 | contig 9122 bp, 8 predicted proteins | sample SF_Rice_10C_80N__4_FD_69766 | JGI IMG/M metagenome (GOLD analysis project Ga0075281, IMG submission 69766) | Rice paddy soil microbial communities from Twitchell Island, California, USA - SF_Rice_10C_80N_103 | ecosystem: Environmental > Terrestrial > Soil > Paddy field/soil | place: USA: Twitchell... | reverse complement strand
ACTTTGCCTTGCCTCATGGTTCATTCTCATAATTTTTCCTGACCGGGTTCATTTCCAGACCAAACAAATTTAAAACTTGGTCCACTTTATTAAGTTGAAGAGAATCTTTACCCTGCTCCAGGTCTCTGATAAAACGGAGTCCTACACCGGCCCGTTTAGCTAGCTCTTCCTGGGTGAAACCCAGTTTTTTTCTTTTCTCTTTTACAATTGAGGCTAATTTATTTATTTTCTTCATAATTATACCTCTTTGGGTATATTTTTCTTTGTTATATCTAAACTTATACCTTTTCGGGTATAATGTCAATAGATTTTTGATTTTTTATACCTGTTCAGGTATAAAATAAAACATATTTACATTATTATACCTTATCGGGTATAAATAATATAAATTTCGGTTAAGCTATCCTGAAAACCGCAAATTTAAGATAGGTTGTTTCAGGCATTGAAGGTATCTGAGGATGATCGAGTGAGGCTGAATTAAACTGTACAAGCTGAATTTTTCTACCTGTTTTTATGGAAGCATTATTTATTATTTCTAAAAATTCATCGCTTTTAATGTGATGTGAACAGGATGAAGTAACAAGAAATCCGTTATCCTTCACCGACTGGATAGCCAGACGGTTCAATCTTTCATACCCTTTTTTTGCAACAGGAACAGTCTTCCTGTTTTTGGCAAAAGCGGGAGGATCGATCATTACAATATCGAATTTTCTTTTTTCATTTATACACTTTTCAAGAAAATCAAATACGTCATCAGCTGTAAATTGGGAATCACAAGATAATTCATTCAGTTTAAAATTATTTTCTGCACTTTGTATTTCGTTTGCCGATGAATCGATAAAATCCACTGAGACTGCTCCTGCCTTCGCAGCATGAAGTCCAAATCCGCCTGAATTGCAGAAAGCATCCAGGACAGTTTTTCCTGCAGCCAACTTCTCTATAAAGAATCTGTTATCCGACTGGTCGAAATAGAACCCGGTTTTTTGTCCCTTCTCAAAATCTATTTCATATTTAATTAAACCGTCGCTTATCATCTCTCTTTTTCTCTCGCCAAGGTAGATATTATCTTCCGGATCAATTCCTTCAAGTTTCCTGAGGTATTCTTCATTCTTCGTAAAAATGTTTTCGGCAGAAAAGTCTGACTTAAGAATATCAACCAGCATATCAATATTTTTTTCCATCCCGGCGGAATAAACCTGCATAACAAAAGTGCTGTTATATTTATCGATGATCAAACCGGGAAGAAAATCGCTTTCGCTGAATACCATCCGGTACGAATCCCTCCCGGGATAAAGCTTTTTTCTTAACTCATTTGCTGATGTCAGCCTGGTCCGGAATAATACTTTCAGATCGTCAACTTTTACAGAAGAGATCAGCCGTAAGGCAATCAGAGAGTTTTTATTATAGAACCCTGTCCCGGTTAAGTTTTTCTTATAATCATAAACTTCTGTAAGATCGCCGTTCTGTGGATCTCCCTCAGTACCGGCAATCTCATTGCTGAATACCCATAGATGTCCGGCTTTGATTCTCCGCTCTTCATTTTTCTTCAAATATATTTTTGCATTCATAGGGCCGCTTATTATTTGTAATTTTGAGTGCTAAGATATAAATATTGGAGGTATGAAGGAAAAAATGCAGACCCAAGTGGTGTTTGGCTCATTTACTGGATGATTTAAAACGAATAAAACAATGGAGGCATTATGAAGGTACTGGCAGATTTATGTGTGGTTCCGATTGGAGTAGGAGTTTCCGTTTCTGAGTATATCGCGAAGTGCGAAAAAATACTCAAAGATGCGGGCTTGAAGACAATTATGCATTCTTACGGGACTAATATAGAAGGAGAATGGGATGATGTTTTCTCTGCAATAAAAAAATGTCACGAGGAAATTCATAAAATGGGCGCACCAAGGATTTCGTCCACATTGAGGTTCGGTACACGAACCGACCGGGAACAAACAATGGACGATAAAATTAAAAGTGTAGAACAAAAATTAAAAAGTCTCTGATATTCTTTCACGGGATAAATGAATAAGGATAAATACAAAAAAAGTTTCCCTTTTTACGGCTGGACCGGCTTCCTGCTCATTATCGTTTTCTGGTACCTGAATTGGTTCCTTACAGGTTTACGGACAGACTGGGCTTTCTTTCCTTTGTGGCTGGGCTTCTGCCTGGCAGCTGATGCCCTTGTTTATACACGTAAAGGAACATCTCTGATCCACAGAAGCATTAAGAAATTTATTCTTCTGTTTGTAATCTCTGCTCCGGTCTGGTGGCTGTTTGAGCTGTTTAACTCGTTTACGCAAAACTGGTTTTATGACGGCAGACAGTATTTTACCGATCTCCAGTTCTTCATCCTCGCTTCAATAAGTTTCTCTACTGTGATTCCTGCTGTTTTTGAAGCAGCAGAATTAGCCGGGACTTTTAAGTGGATAAGAAATCTAAAAACATATAAAAGATTGGAGCCCACCGTTTCGGTTGCCCGGATTTTCTTCTTCCTTGGAATATTAACACTTGTCCTGGAAATCATTTTCCCGAAGGTGTTCTATCCTTTAATCTGGATAACTGTTTATTTCCTCGTGGAGCCTGTAAATATTAAAATGAAAAACCGCACTCTGCTTCACTACATACATAAAGGAAACTGGAAACCGGTAGCTGCTTTGTGGATCGGCTGTCTCATATGTGCATCCTTCTGGGAGATGTGGAATTATTATTCGTACCCAAAATGGACCTACACCCTTCCGATGGTAAACTTCCTTCATGTATTTGAAATGCCGCTGTTGGGCTACATCGGGTACCTCCCTTTCTCACTCGAGCTTTTTGCAGTGTATAATTCAATAAATGGAATATTCGGTAAGGGAAAAGATGATTATATTTCTTTCCAGGATAAAATAAGAAAAGAAGAAGTAATCCGCATAAAGGAACCTGGTAATATTCTATAATTAAAATTTTAACAAATTATTTTGAAGGCGACTGATCATTTATGATTCAATTTAAAGGAATTATTTTCGATATTGACGGGACACTGACCTCTACGAATAAGCTCATCTTTGCTTCATTCAATTTTATTACCGAAAAATACCTTGGAAAAACATTTACGAATGAAGAAATATTAAAGTGGTTTGGCCCTACTGAAGATGTAATCTTAAAAGAATTCTGCGGCGATAATTATGAAAAAGCCCGTGAAGAATATTATAAATTTTACTCTGATAACCATAACCGCTTTATGGCGGATATTTACCCGGGTATGAAAGAAATACTTGATGAATTAAAATCCCGGGGAGTTTTATTGTCTATCTACACAGGCAAAGGGAGAGAAGCAGCGCGGATTACTCTGAAAAAACTTGAAATATATGATTATTTTGACTTGATAATTACCGGCGATGAAGTTAAAGAGCATAAACCATCGCCTGAAGGAATAGAAATCTTTCTTGAGAAGTTCAAACTTGATAAAAATGAAGTTCTGATGATCGGGGATGCACCTTCAGATATTAAAGCTGCACACGCAGCGGGAGTAAAAGTTGCCTCTGTTTTATGGGATAGTCTTGCTAAACATCACGTATTGAAAATGAATACTGATTATGTGTTCAACACCGTAGCAGAATTGAAGCAATTTTTGTTATTTAGCCTTCGACCCACTCCTTAGTCTCCTCCCCCAAAAGTACTTTAATGTATTGAGGGAGGGGATTTTTTTTAAGATAAAAGAATCAGGCTAAAATTGAATCTTGATTTCATTCTCCTCCGCCGAAACTAAAGGGATAAACAAAAGAAACACGTGGTTCAATTCTTTTCTGCGGGAGATAGTCTATTATATTTTTATCATTATCGTAAAGAGGGGTAAATGTCCAGTCATACACCAATGAAACTATTAGGAACTCCACCGGCTTGTAACCGACTTCAAAAAACATATACGATCTATCATCAAGCTTAAAAATCGCGGTTTCGTTGCCGATGTTCACCTTGTCGTAACCTGCCCGTAAAAGGAAGGGAGCATCATCAGGAGCTATTTCGCTGTATAAATGCAGTGCGCCGCTCTGCGGGGTTTTATCCAGCCTCTGGTAGCTTCCTACTATATCAAAGATACCTAGTACATTTACTCCAAGTTCACCAAAGATCCCATTATCAGCGTTCTCATTGAATTCGAGCCTCTGTATTTTACTGTGAACTGTCCCCGACTGCCCTAACTGGAACCTTTCAATTTCATAGAGAGGTCCGAAATAGGATGGCAGGTAATGTTTTTGATTGAACCTGCGTTCAAGTTTTGCATGGGCGCTTATCAGGCCGAGCGGATTAAGCTCTCCCATTATTCCTGTGGCTACTCCGCTTCCATAATCCAGTATCTTGGCGTAATCTGCATATACCTCAAGGTTAATCATCCCCGATGATAGTAAGGGCAGACCAATATCAGCACCGATAATATTTACAGACCCTTTATCATCTGTCGCGGTAAAATTATGTGTGGTAGTATTGAAATCTCCTGCGGTGATGCCGGCTTTGCTGTTATAATCGCCTGAATATGATATACCTAATTCAAGATTTCCAATTATAGGGATAGGAGCAAGTGATGTGAACTGCAGCGGGCGTACATATCCCCGGAGCCCCAGAATCCCAGCCTCTGCAAAGGAACTGTAAATGGATTCGAATCCCATCTGCCCGAAATCGATATCGAGCAGCATTCCGGTTTTTCTTGCATCAATAGTGGGACTATTATTATAAGCATACATAATACTCCCGTGCCCAAGCGTGTAATAATCAAGCGCCCCGAGCTTAGCATAGACAGGGTCATTCTTAAAACCGTACCTTACGTAGCGGATGATGCTCAGGTAATCGGAAAAAGTATTGAAATCTTCCTTCCGAAGGTTTCCATTTTTATCAACATCGAGCATTAAATCGAGTCCGACCCCGAATTCCGCAAAAGATATTTCAGGAGTGAAATGAAAAGTATAGTAAAGCTCTCCGTCTATCCAATTTAACCCGAGACCGCCTTGAAGTTTTCCGTTATCAGGAAGCGGGTATTCATTAAATTGCGCTTCTGCTATGTAAGATATCAGAATTATGAGCAGAATGGTAAAAGATCTTTTCATTCTTCCTCCGCGTTAGAATAGTTTCTCAAATAAAGGTTTTCTCATTTGCAAAATAATAAAATTATATTATTATTTGATTCGCATAATAATCTCAACTTGTTTGCTCTTCAGGTTGAATTTACAACTGGTCTTCAAGCGATTCTATACAATTGACAACTTTGTCAAATGTAAATTTTTTCAGCAGCTAAAAATGCGTTTTTTGGCCGTTTTTACACTGTCTCATTTTGAGTCCAAATACGGCACAAATACGGCATAACTACGGGACAAATACGGGGTAAAAGGAAGTATGACAATTCTGTCAAAGTTGTATAGTTATTCTACATAGAATTTAGGACATTTTCAGGCAGCTGGATCCTCTATTACTTCCTTGCCAGCCAGACTTCCGGGTTCTGGTTTTCACGTGAATTCCAGATTTCGAAATGAAGAATTTTCCCTTCGAGACTATCCCCTACTTTGGCGATTACTTTGCCCGGTTTAACCCGGTCCCCTTCGTTAACATATATCTCCGAAAGATGACTATACACAGTTCTGTAATCACCTTTATGCGTGACAATAATAACGCTGCCGTAACCCGGGATCCAGTCAATCGCTGAAATTACCCCGTCGCTGACTGCTTTAACGTCTATATCCTTTGAAGCTGCAATATCAACACCGTAATTAAGCATAATGGTGTTTGTTTTGCTGTTCTTGTTCTCCCCGTATTTCTTCACAATTTTCCCGTTTGAAACCGGCCAGTTCAGCTTTCCCTTCAATGAGGAAAATGAAGCAAATCCTGAAGTAGATAAACTTATATCATATGTCGATGCTTCCACATTGTTTTCTGCTCTTATTTCGGCATTATTATCAACGGGCCTGACATCACCCTTTAATTTTTCTCTTTCCAGTCTTTCCGCTTCTTCTTTCTTTTTTCTTTCCGCCTCAGCTATCAGTCCGGTAATGATGTTACGGATTTTTATTTCAGCTTGTTTCTTTGCCTCAAGTTCATTATTTAATTGAGATTTATCATGTTTTATAACATTCAGAATTTTCTTCCGTTCATCAAGCTTGCCCAGCAGTGAATTTTCCTCTTTCTCCTTTTCTGCGGCAAGTTTTACTTTTTCCTCTTTTTCCTTTTTCAGTATTTCTTTTGCGGCGGTTAGTTCCTGCTTACTTTCTTTTAATCTATTAATATCTCTGCTTCTCTGTTCGGAAAATTTTTCGAAGTATTTATACCTTAGTAATGCCTGCTGAACTGAAGATGAGTTTACAATCATCTCAAGCTCATTGGGACTGCTGTGTTTATAGACTGCCTTTATATAACCGGCATAGTTATCCTGAAGCATTTTTATATCATTCTCAAGAGCGCTTATCTTTCCCTCACTTTCAGTGATCCGGTTTTCCGTCTGCCTGACCCCTGCCCGGTAGCTGCCGATTAATTTATTCAATAGAAAACTCTGCCTGCTGATATTTTCTATTGCTGAGAATGATTCTTTTTCTTTTTTTGATTTGTTCTTTATTTCTGTTTCGAGTGAGGTTATCTCATCTTTGATTGTGGAAAGCTGACTCTGCTGCGTTTTTATCGCCGATTCCTGGGGGAAGATCCTGACTGCAGCAGAAAATATAATTAATACTGCTGCAAAGTATTTTACCGGTGAAATATTCATCAGATTTTAATTACTGCAGCATCCTTCGGAATTGTAAAATCAATATAAATGTCCGGATTGTTGGCTTCCATATTTTTATAATTTATGCTGATGTGCTGATCTTCCTGCGTCCTGTCTACTTCAATTTTATACGGGATAGGTACCCCCTGCAGAACGTTAAATTTTGAATAATTTCCTTCAAGGGCAAGATTCCCCTCTTTATCCCACAGCGTATATTTTGTTATCCCGAGCTCTCTGACGTCAACCCGGTATTGTGTTTTTGCGTTCATAAAAGAATCGACATAGGTTAACACATACTGATCATAATCAACTTTATATTCATCGGGTACTTTATAAAGGTTTTGAGTCAGATTCACTGAGCCGACGAATGCATCTATTATATCGTTGAAAGGGAGATCTATATGAAATATATCTTTCAGCATATCATCATTCGCGACTCCCTCATACACCGTATTCTCAAGTGCATCATAAAAAGAAAAATTTTCTTTTGTTACGAGTACCTGAGCCAGTTCGATCCCGAAAGCTCCCATGATACTCAGATAAATAGAATCAGGTTTGTGGATCACAACTCTGAAATTAGCACTGTTATTTATCTTCGGCGATTTAACTGCAATAGTTCCGTATCCCTCAAAGCTTCTGATTCTTCTCCTGTTGACTTCCAGTTTATTGATCAGTCTTTCAGAAGGAAGAAGCTCAACATCGTCATTCGGCTGGGAAGGAACGCAGCCATTAATAAGAAAAGGAATAATTTCAATGAGCAGGAGAAAAAGCACAGAGTATTTTTTCAAATTTCACCTTTTTCTATTTTTATTTTTACCCGGTTGTTAGTTGAATCAAGACTTAATGATTTTTCCCATATGCTCTTTGCTTTGTCTTTATTACCAAGCATATAAGTAATATCCCCAAGATGTTCAAGCATTACAGAACTTTCTCCGCCCACCTTGATCGCTTGTTCAATATATTCTTTAGCCTTTTCATATTCACCTAATTTAAAGTAAACCCATCCGATTGTGTCAAGGTACGATGAATTCAACGGCTCCTTTTCTATTGCATTCTCAGCCATCTTCAATGCTTTATCCAGTTTTATTCCTCTTTCAGAGAGTGAATATGCGTAGTTATTATTAACCAGAGCGTTGGTAGAATCAATGCTCAATGCTTTTTCATAAGTACTGTCGCAGGCCTCCCAGTTTTTCTGCCCGTCATAAATAAGTCCGAGTGTGCCGAGAAGGTTTACAAGGTTTGCGCTGTCAGGAGAAAGTTCCAAAGCCTTATTCAGATATTTAATTGCTTCATCGTTCTCCTTCAGCTGACTGAGAGTAAAACCATATGCTGAGAGAGCGTTCATATCTGAAGGGTTGATATCCACTGCTTTTTTAAGATATGGTTCAGCCTCACTATTATGACCGCTTTGAGCAAGCGACAACCCCAGTATAAAATTCACTGTAAAATCATCCGGGAACAATCCGACTGCCTCATCCATAACTTTAATTGCTTCATCATATCTTTTATTGTCAAAATACAGCCCGCCGAGCCTTACCCACGCCTGCACATTCCAGCCGGCCATCCGGGTCACCTGCCTGAATTCCTCCATTGCAAGCGAATCCTTATGCTCATTTATAGCAATAGCACCCAGGTACATTTTGACTTCCCAATCGGTTGTATCTTTATCCATCTTTTCAAAAAATTCTTTTGCTACCGGGGTTAAGCTTGAATCTTTTAATGACTGCATGAAATATGAAGCTCCAACCCTGATTTTTGCATCGAGCGGGATACCTGGTTTATCAAGGATATATTTATATTCCCGGGCTGCAGAGTCCCAATCGCCCTCATTAATATAGATCTGAGCTTTCTTCTCTCTTACTTCAAGATCATCAGGATCCAGCTGAAGAAGGTCATTGGCAGAAGTGAGAGCTTCATCATACTTTTCTGCCCTGGTGTAATAATCAATCAGCAGTTTGTAGAGGGAAGTGTTCCCCGGATCGATTTTAAGTAATTCCTTTATTGTGTTTGAAGCATTATCTATATCGCCTAACTTTTCATATAAATCGGCTATCCTGATAAGGACATTCCATTCGGGACCAATAACATTGGTAAGTTTCCTGTAAATCTTAATCGCACTCAGGGGTTTTGAATTTTCATAAATCCTCGCGAGACGGTAATAGGAAGTCAGCGAAGTAGAATCCTGCGCAATCATTTCTTCAAGCACAACAGCAGCTGAATCGAACTGGGAGGCTGAGGAAAAAATATCTGCCAGCAGTGATTTATACTCAAGCCGCGCGGGGTTCATAGCTGCCGCCTTTTTAGCGTTCTGAATAGCCTGGGGAGTCTTACCAAGGTAATAATAATTTTTACCGAGGGCATAATAAATCCCGGCACTTGTATCATACCTTAAAGCATT
>Ga0075281_1000027_pt1 | contig 9466 bp, 9 predicted proteins | sample SF_Rice_10C_80N__4_FD_69766 | JGI IMG/M metagenome (GOLD analysis project Ga0075281, IMG submission 69766) | Rice paddy soil microbial communities from Twitchell Island, California, USA - SF_Rice_10C_80N_103 | ecosystem: Environmental > Terrestrial > Soil > Paddy field/soil | place: USA: Twitchell... | reverse complement strand
CATGCCGCACCCTCGTCGCGAGGTCGTTTTCCCATGTTTCCTCCGATTCGACGCCCCGCTCGGCTCGCGTGTCGCGCTTCGAAGGTTTCGCGCAGTGGCCCGACGGCGTCCGAAGCCAGTGTACGCCCTTCGGCCGGCTTCCTTCGGCCGGAGACGGCGGCTGGCGGCCCGGGATCGCAGGCTCGGCGGCCGAGGCGCCGGAAGAACCTCGCGCCGCCGCGCGGCGACCCTGGTCGAACTTCTGGCGCGGCGATTGCTCCCCCGAGGGCTTGCGCGTCGGAAACGCGCGGAGGTTCTCGATGGTCGCTCGTCTGGCTCTGGGGGTTCTTCTCGTTCTCGCAGTTCCCGTGGCGGCGCCGCGTCACCGCGTTCGCGCCTGCGGCGGCGTGTCCCGGCCGTCCGGCGCGTCTCCCGCGTTCTCCCGTCGGCCGAGCTCGGACGACACGTCCGGCGAGTTCGTCCATGCGATCGTTTACGGAGCTCCGGAGCGCCCGCTCGGGATCGTCCGCGCCTGAGTTTCAGCGAACCGCGCGCGGGAGCGTGCTGAGCAGCTCCTCGAGCCGCGCGGGATTCACCGGCTTCGTCACGTGAATGTCGAATCCCGCCTCGCGGGCGCGGTCGCGGTCCGACGCCTGCCCGTACCCGGTGATCGCGATCAGGCACGTACCGGCGATCTCGGCGTCCGACCGCACCGACCGCGCGAGCGCATAGCCGTCCACCTCGCCGGGAAGGCCGATGTCGCAGAGCACGACGTCCGGGCGGAAGTGGCGGATCGTCTCGAGCCCCGCCGCACCGTCCTCCGCCACCCGGACGTCGTGCCGGAGGTGCTCGAGAAGGAAGCGCATTCCCTCCGCGACCGGTCCGTTGTCCTCGACGACGAGGACTCGGCGCGGGGGTGCCGGGACGGGAGGGCGGCGGGCGCTCGCGCGCGTGTCCGGACTGCGCCGCGGGGCGACCGGCAGGAGAACGGTGAGCTCGGCGCCGCGGCCCAGGCCGCCGCTCGAGGCGGAGACCTCGCCGCCGTGCGCGGTGATGATCCCGCGCACGAGCGCGAGTCCGAGGCCGAGGCCTCCCCGGGTCCGCGCGATGCTGCGGTCCGCCTGGGAGAACGGCTCGAAGACGTGCGGGAGCATCGCGGCGTCGATCCCGATCCCGGTGTCGAGGACGCGCAGCCGCGCGCGTCCTTCCGCCTCGTCCAGCCGGACGCGGATCGATCCCCCGGGATCGGTGAACTTCCGAGCGTTCTGGAGGAGGTTCGTCAGGACCTCCGCCACGCGCACGCGATCCCCCTCGATCCAGATCGGCTCGTCCGGGAGCACGGTCTCGAGCGCGAGCCCGTGCCGGGCGAGCTCTCCGCGGAAATCGGCGGCGACCTCCTCGGTCATCACGGCGAGATCGAACCGGTCCTTCCGGATCTCGATCTTCCCGCGGGAGATCCGCGAAACGTCGAGGAGGTCGTCGACGAGCCGGACCATGTGGCCGAGCTGACGCTCGATCATCGCGAGCGACTCCCGCAGCGTCTCCGGCCCGGCGTCCGGCAGCTGGAGGACGCGCACGGCATTGGCGATCGGGACGAGCGGGTTGCGCAGCTCGTGAGCGAGCATCGCCAGGAACTCGTCCTTCCGGCGATCGGCTTCTTGCAGCTCGTCGACCAGGCGCTCCCGCTCGACCTCGACTTTCTTCCGGTCGGAGATGTCGAGGATCGAGCCCTCGATGACGACCTCTCCGTGCTCGACGACGATCTGATGGCTCTCGAGCGTCCACACCGGACTCCCGTCGCGCCGCCGCCCGAAGCCCTCGATATTGACGAGGGCGCCCCCGGCCGCGCGGAGCCGGTCGACGAAGGCGCGTCGCGCTCCCGGGTTTTCGTGGAGGCTCTCGGCTCCGACGGCGAGCATGTCTTCCGGGGCGTCGTACCCGTAGATCTTCGCGAGCGCGCGATTGCACTCGAGGATGCGTCCGTCGAGCGTCGTGCGCGAGACGCCCGCCAGGTTTCGCGTGAACACGCCCCGGTACTTCTGCTGGCTCTCGCGCAGCGCCTCGAGCGCGTCTTCCGCGCGCCGGCGGGCGTCCAGGGCGCGCTGGCGGGCGTCCTCGGCGCGCTCGCGCGCGCGGCGCACGCTCTCGATCAGGGCGGCGACGAAGGTCGAGATCGCGACGAAGAGGAAGAGCGCGATGACGTTGGCCGTGCCGCGCACGGCGAGACCGACCGGGGGAATGACGAGCATCGCGAAGGGAACGGCCGTGACGATCGCCGCGAGACCGGGGCCGAATCCGCCGTACCAGGTGGCGAAGGCGATCGCGAGGTAGTCCATCGCGAAGACCGAATGATCGGTGAGCAGGGGCCGGACCTTCTCTCGGAGGAGACTGGTGACCGAAACCGCGAGGACGGCGACGAGATAGCCGCTGACGGCGGTGGTCCGGCCGGGCGGAGGAGATCCGGTTCGCTCCATCGGCAGGCATCGGCAGTGTAGCAGGGTGCCGCGCGGGAAGTCTCGGCCCTGGATCGGGTTGCCTGCCCGGAGGGACAGGTGGCGCGGTCGTTGCAAACGTCCGCCGAGGGAGGCCATCGTCAAAATCGACGCCTTCGAGACGAGACACCGGGAGGAGCGGCGCCGCGGCCGGACGGGGGCCGTTCTCCTCCTCTTCATCGCCGCGGCGGCTCCGATGGCCGTGGGCCAGACGACGTCGGACCGCGTTCCCGCGACCCGCACCCAGACGGCCGCCGACCTCGTCAAGGCCGATCTGGAGCAGAACCGGTACCACCTCGGCCCTCTCCGGCTCTTCCCGTTCCTCGAGATCGACGACGCCGGGTACGACAACAACATCTTCGGAACGACCGACCACAAGGTCGGCGACGAGACCGCGAAGGCCTCCGCGGGGACGCGGCTCCTCCTGCCGATCGGATCGAAGATCTTCCTCCGAGGGACGGCCGCGCCGGAGTACATCTGGTACGCCCGGCATCCCGACGGGAGAACCTGGGGCGGCGACTACGAGGGCGAGCTCCTCGCGCTCTTCAATCACCTGCGGATCGACGCGGACGGGCGCGACACGAAGACGGCGTCGCTCCTCAACGCGGAGACGCTCCGCAACGTCGTTTCGCGGACGCGGATCGGCCGGGCGAGCGCCGAGCTCGACGTGGCGGGGCCCCTCTCGATCTTCGGCGACGGAGAAGCGTCGAAGTACCGGTTCCAGGCGATCCCCCGGCCGGACGAGCCGCTCGAAGACCCCGCGCTCCTCGACCGGAAGGAAGAGCGGATCCGCGCGGGGCTCCGGATCCACACGGGAGAGACGCTCTCGTTCTCGGCCTCGGCCGAGAAAGAGCGAGCGGAGTTCGACGATCCGGACCAGGGGGGCGACAACCGCAGCGTCGCGTACCTAATCGGGATCCGGATCGACCGCCCGCGGTTCTTCGCGAACCTCTCGGGCGGCTATCGCGACGCGAAGCCGATCCACGGCTCGCGCTTCCGCGAGTTCCGAACCGCCACGGGGTCGTATTTCCTCTCCTTCCTCGCCCACGCCAACGTCGAGCTCTTCGCCGACGGTTATCGCGGCGCGCAGTACAGCGTCACGGTCGAGAACCCGTATTACATGGCGACGGTCAACGGGGGAGGGATCAACGTTCAGGTCGGGCCCCGCCTCGCCCTGCGCGCGTACGCCGATTACGACGAGAACCGCTATCCGATCCCGGTCGTCATCGACGGCGCCGGCTACCGCCGGCTCGACAAGGTGCTGAGCTTCGGCGGCGGTTTCCTGCTCCGCCCCGGGCGACGGCTCGGCATCGGGGTGTTCGGGACGGAGTACCGATTCGACTCGAACGTCCCGGGCGTGACGCGGAACGTCTTCCGGCTGACGGCGGGGATCTCGTTCCAGCTGTCCCCGATCGTGTCCATCCGCAGCGGCCTCTCCTAGGGAAGCAAGCGCGGCGACGTGTCCGCCTTCGCCGAGGCTACGGCGCGACAAGGTCGAGCCGGGCGGGCGCGAGACCGTCGCGGGAGCTGGCTCGGGGGACGGGAGCGCGTGGCGGCGGCGCCGCTCGTCGAACGAGCGACTCGACGGCGCCGCCGCCGCCCCCTTCGTCTGCGATCCCGCTCGCATCGCGGAAAGCTTTCGCCTCGGTCACTCGAGGCGAAAGCTTTCCGCGATGCGAAGAGCCCGACCGGGAGCGCCGGGGATGGCCGCCCGAGCAATGAATCGTCCTGAGGGAAATTTCGTCGCGTCCAGATTCCTGCAACCCGCGAGCGCTGTCAGCGCGGACCGATCCGCGACGGGATAGAATCCCGCCGCCGCGGCTTTTCGACGGCCGCGGGGGAGAAAGCCTTGCCGAACACGCGGGTCCTCGTCACCGGAGCGGGCGGTTTCATCGGGCACTTCCTCGTTCGATACCTCAAGCAGAAGGGGTACTGGGTCCGCGGCGTGGACGTCAGGACCTGCCCCTACGCCCCGACGGAAGCCGACGAGTTCGAGCTCCTCGATCTCCGGCGATGGGACAACTGCCTGCAGGCGACCCGGGGCGTCGAGGAGGTCTACGCGCTCGCCGCCGACATGGGGGGCATGGGGTTCATCTCCGCGCACCACGCCGAGATCCTCCACAACAACGCGCTGATCAACTTCCACACGCTCGACGCGGCGCGGGTCAACGGCGTCCGCCGGTATCTCTACACCTCGTCGGCGTGCGTCTACCCCGATTACCGTCAGACCGACGCCGCCGTCGTCCCCCTCAAGGAGGAGGACGCTTTCCCGGCGATGCCGCAGGACGCGTACGGCTGGGAGAAGCTCGTTACCGAGCAGCTGTGCCGGCACTACCGCGACGACTACGGGATCCAGACGCGGATCGTCCGGTTCCACAACATCTTCGGGCCCGAGGGGACGTGGATGGGGGGGCGGGAGAAGGCGCCCGCGGCGCTCTGCCGCAAGATCGCCGAAGCGAAGCTCTCCGGGCGCGGCGAGATCGAGATCTGGGGCGACGGCGAGCAGACGCGCTCGTTCTGCTACGTCTCCGACTGCGTCGAAGGCATCCACCGGCTGATGCGCTCCGACCATGGGGAGCCGATCAATCTCGGCCAGGACCGGCTGATCTCCATCAACGCGCTCGCCGACGTGATCGCGGAGATCGCCGGCGTCGCGATCCGGAAGAAGCACGTCGAGGGTCCCCAGGGGGTCCGCGGCCGCAACTCCGACAACGCGCGGCTCCGCCGCGTCCTCGGATGGGAGCCCGCGGTCTCGCTCGAGGCCGGCCTCGCGAAGACGTATCCCTGGATCGAGACGCAGGTCCGCGCCGCCGCCGCGCCCGCGGTGCCGCTGCCCGCTTGACGTAGAATCGCGCGCAGTGGAACACCTGTTCCGTTACGGCGAGCTCAAGATCTTCTCCGGGCGCGCGCATCCGGGCCTCGCCGCGGAGATCTGCGCCTATCTCGGCGTCGATCTCGGGAAGGTCATCCTCTACAACTTCTCCGACGGCGAGAACAACTGCCAGATCGAAGAGAACGTGCGGGGCGCCGACGTCTTCATCATCCAGCCGACCTGCTCTCCGGTCAACGAGCACCTGATGGAGCTCCTGATCCTGATCGACGCGTTCAAGCGGTCCTCGGCCACGCGGATCACGGCGGTGATCCCGTACTACGGCTACGCGCGCCAGGACCGGAAGGACCGCCCGAGGGTGCCGATCTCGTCGAAGCTCGTCGCCGACCTCCTCACCGCCGCCGGCGCCGACCGCATCCTGACGATGGACCTGCACGCGGCGCAGATCCAGGGCTTCTTCAACATCCCCGTGGATCACCTCTTCGCGGCGCCGGTCATCCTCGACGCGGTCCGGAAGATGGAGATCGAGGACCTCACGATCGTCTCGCCCGACGTCGGCGGGGTCGAGCGCGCGCGCGCGTTCGCCAAGCGGCTCGGCTCCGCGCTCGCGATCGTCGACAAGCGGCGTACCGGAAAGAACGAAACGGAGGTCGTCAACGTGATCGGCGACGTCGAGGGGAGGACCGTGATGATCCTCGACGACATCATCGACACGGCCGGGACCCTCATCAAGGGGACCGAGGCGTTGAAGAGCCACGGGGCGGCCCGGGTCTTCGCCGCCGGCGTTCACCCGGTCCTTTCGGGGCCCGCGATCGACCGGATCAACGCCTCCGTCCTCGAATCCGTGCTGGTCACGAACACGATCCCGGTGGCCGCCGCCGCGGCCCGCTGCCCGCGGCTGCGCTCGTTCTCGGTCGCCCCCCTCCTCGGGGAGGCGATCCAGCGGATCCACGACGGCGCCTCGGTTTCATCGCTTTTCGTCTGAAAATCGTGTATGCTCACCCGCTTTGAATTGAGGGGTTGACGCCAATGGCAAATATCGAGCTGCAGGTCGAGCGCCGGCAGGAAACCGGCAAGAACGTCGCCCGCCGCGCGCGGGCCGCCGGGAAGGTGCCGGCCGTCGTCTACGGGGCGAAGAAGGAGACGGTCCCGATCTACATCGAGGGCCGGCAGTTGACCACCGCGTTCCGCAAGGGCGCCGGCGACAACGCGATCTATCTGCTGAAGATGTCGGGAACCGACCAGTCGCGGCACGCGATGATCAAGGAGATCGACCGCGACCCCGTTTCCCGCGAGGTCCTGCACGTCGACTTCCTGCGCGTGCTCATGGACGTCAAGGTCCGCGTCTCCGTGGCGGTGGAGCTGATCGGGACGCCGAAGGGCGTCAAGCAGGAGGGGGGGATCCTCGATTTCGTCAGCCGCGAGATCGAGATCGAGTGCCTCCCGAACGACATCCCGGCGAGTCTTCCCGTCGACGTCTCGGACGTCGGAATGGGGGAATCGCTCCGCGTCGGCCAGATCCCGTCGCCGGAGGGGCTCCGCATCCTCGAGGACCCGGACAAGGTGATCGCGCACGTCGCGCACCCGGCCAAGGAAGAGGAAGTGGTCGCGGCGGTCGCGGAAGCGGCGCCGGCGGCGGCCGAGCCCGAGGTCATCAAGAAGGGGAAGACGGAGACCGCCGAAGCCGAAGAGCCGAAGAAGGAAGGGAAGAAGTAACCCGGCTTGCGGCTGGTGTCGGGCCTCGGCAATCCCGGGCCGGAGTACGAGGGCACCCGCCACAACGTCGGCTACGCGGTGGTGGACCGGCTCGCCCGCGAGGCGGGCATCACCGTCAAGCGTCTCGAGTGCCGGGCCCTGACGGGGCGGGGGCGCATCGGCGAGGAGCCCGTCGTCCTCGCCAAGCCGGTCACGTACATGAACGCCTCGGGCGAGGCGGTCGCGGGTCTTTTGACAAAGCTGAAACTGGGGCCGGACGCGCTGCTCGTCGTTTCCGACGAGATCGACCTTCCGCTCGGGACGCTGCGGCTCAAGCCGCGGGGTTCGTCGGCGGGGCAGAAGGGTCTGAAGTCGATCGAAGCGTGCCTTGGCACCCGGGAGTTCGCCCGCCTGCGGATCGGTATCCGCGGCGAGCGCTACTCCCGCGAGCGCGAGCTCGCCGATTACGTCCTCGACCGATTCTCGAAATCGGAGAGGACGGCGATCGACGCCGCGCTCGACCGGGCCGCCGAGGCCGTCCGCACGTGGGCGGCGGAAGGCATCGCGGCGGCCATGAACCGTTTCAACGCGCTCTCCGAATGAACGGAGGCGTCGATCATCTCCTCGGTCCCGCTCGACGGGATCTTGAGATCCAGGAGGAGTCATGCGGCTTTACGACATCGTCGTGGTGCTGTCGCCGGAGATCGTTCCGGAGCAGGCCACCGCGCTCGCCGACGGGTTCAAGAAGATCTTGACCGACGACGCGGCGCAGATCAAAACCGAAGAGATCTGGGGGCGCCGCCGCCTCGCGTATCCGATCGCGAAGCGCCGGGAGGGCATCTACTACTACTGGCAGGTCGAGGCGAAGGCCGAGGCCGTCGCCGAGCTCGAGCGCAAGCTGCGGCTGTCCGACGACGTCCTGCGCCATCTCGCCGTCCGCGCCGACGAGGAGCTCAAGCGCTCGGTGAAGCTCAAGAAGAAGCGCGAGGCGAAAGCCGCGGCGAAACCGAAGAAGGCGCCGGCCGAGCCGGCCGCCGAGCCCGCCGAGCCGGCGGAGGCTTAGGAGAACGGCGATGCGAAGAGATTTCAAAAAAGACAAGAAGACCGGAAATCGCAAGAAGTTCTTCGTCCGGCGCCGGAAGGCGTGCAAGTTCTGCGTCGAGAAGATCGAATACGTCGACTGGAAGGACGTCAAGACGCTCCAGGGATTCATCCCGGAGCGGGGCAAGATCCTGCCGCGGCGGATCTCGGGCGTGTGCTCGCTGCACCAGCGGAAGCTCCAGACGGCGATCAAGCGCGCGCGGGCGATCGCGCTCCTCCCGTACGCGACCGACTGATGAATCGGGACTCGGCCCTGGCGGAGGGACTGGCGGCCGCCGGTCTCTCCGCTTTCTTCTTCTGGGGGCTGAGATTCCTTCCGGTCGTCGGCATCGTCTTCGTGCCCGGCGCCGCGCTCCCCCTCGTGCGCCTGGGCGCGCGCCGGGGAGCGAAGTCCGCTCTCGCCGCCGGCGCCGGCGCGGCGGCGCTCTCGGCGGCCATCGGGTTTTCGATCACGCGCTCGCTTCCCGATTCGGCGGGGCAGGCGCTCGCGCTGCTCGCGACCGCCGGGGCGTGCGGCGTCGCCGGCGGGCTCGCGCGCACGCGGGACGCGTCGCGCGTCTTCCTCGGGCTCGCGATCTGGGGCGCCGTCCTCGGCGCGGGGCTCTGGTCCGCCGCTCCCGGATCGGACCGTGAGGTCCAGACGCGGTTCGACGCGATGACGTCCGCCTCGATCGCGTCGCTGCGCCAGTCGGGCGCGGATCCGGAGGCGATGAAGACGTGGCAGTCGACGGCGGAGCTCGTCCGGGGGGTGATCGTCCGCTACGGGCCGGGTCTCATCGCCGGGCTCTGGATCGCCGTGGCGGCCGCCGCGTTCTATCTCGGCCGCCGGTTCGCGTTGCGCGGCCCCGAGGGGGGCGGATTCTCCCGCCTGCGCCTCCCGCCGGCGCTGGCCGGCCTTTTCGTGCTGGCGGGGGCGGCCGCCGCCCTCTTCCGGGGGGACCCTCGGCGAGCGGCGGTCGACGTCCTGATCCCCGTCCTGGTCTTGTATTTTCTGGCCGGACTCTCTATCATCGCCTACTTCGCGCGGCGCTGGTTCCGGACGGGGGTGCTCCGCGCGGCGATCTACGTCATGGTCTGGTGGCTTCCCCCGTTGTGGGCGGGCACCGCGGTGCTGGGTCTCTTCGACTGGTATTTCGACCTCCGCAAGAGGGCGGAGAAACAAGCGATCGGGAGAAACGAATGAAGATCATCCTCACCGACGAAGTGCGCGGGCTCGGACGCCGCGGCGACGTCGTGGACGTCAAGAACGGCTACGCCCGGAACTTCCTGCTGCCGCAGGGACTCGCTTTCCTCGCCAACGCCGCCAACACGCGCCGTCTGGAAGAGGAGAAGAAGCGCTACGACGAGCGGGTGATGAAGGAAAAGACCG
>Ga0075281_1000026_pt1 | contig 9541 bp, 9 predicted proteins | sample SF_Rice_10C_80N__4_FD_69766 | JGI IMG/M metagenome (GOLD analysis project Ga0075281, IMG submission 69766) | Rice paddy soil microbial communities from Twitchell Island, California, USA - SF_Rice_10C_80N_103 | ecosystem: Environmental > Terrestrial > Soil > Paddy field/soil | place: USA: Twitchell... | reverse complement strand
CATATGCAAGCTTCGAAGGAATAATAATTGTTCTTGTTCCGCCCACCTTCATTCCTTCAATTCCTTCTACTGACCCTTTAATGAAGGTTCCTTCCTTAAGTAAAAATTTGTATGGCTTTCCCATCTTCTGCGTAGAACCAATCGATTGCTTTGCTTTGGTGGAATCCTTTGACCAGTCCTTAAACGGATTCTCCGCTGAATCCTTAATCACCCAGGCACTGAAATTGATTGAGACGAGATCACCCATTTTTGCTTCTTTACCTGTACCAACAGTATCTTCAGTATATTTTATCCCATCGTCCTTTGTTATCACCTTCGGATTGTTCGAACATCCGGATAAATATATTAGTGTAATCGCGAAAATAGCTACCGCAAGTAATTTCTTCATTATAAATCCTTTATTTTGATCTATAAATATATTTATTTACAGTAATAAATCATAAAATTGGAATATCGATAGATGATGAGGATCATAGCTTTGATGATTTTTACCGGCATCATTTTCTCCTCTAGTTACGGGAAAAATCATATTTACCAAAATTATGGAAGGCCGCAGATGAAAGATACTACATCAGAAAATATCATAATTGATTCGGATTATAATATTGATGAAGCTTTAAATGGCATTCCTATACCACCGGAAATAAAAAAGAACCTTATTCTTATCGAGGTTCAGTACTACTCGTTCGACCATAAACTCCACCAGGGTCAGTTGGTAATAAATAAGCAACTGAGAAGCGATCTCATTAAAATATTTAAAAGGATTAAACAAGAAAGATTCCCGGTGGAAAAAGCTGTCCCAATAGTTTATTATAACTGGAATGATGAAAAATCCATGGCGGATAACAATACTTCCGCATTTAACTACAGGTTTATCGCGGGAACAAAGAAACTATCAAATCATTCATATGGTACGGCAATAGATATTAACCCTTTATTTAATCCTTACATCAGAAAAGATTTACGCCAGCCTGAGGGTTCAGTATATAACCCCTCAAGGAAAGGAACCATTACCGGGGATTCTTTCCTGGTAAAAGAATTTCGCCTCCTGGGATGGGACTGGGGAGGGAACTGGATTAACAAAAAAGATTACCAGCACTTTGAGAAGGAATTACAATAATCAGTCCTTCTTGCCATAGAAAAACTTCAGGGGACGCCATATTCTTCTGGCCCATGAAGCTTCGTTATGCAGTCCCTCTTTATCTTCATACCATAAAATATCTTTGCCTTCCCTGAATCCTTTTTCTTCCAGAGCATTTATCATTTCTTTTGTACCGGGGGCGAGCAAAGAATCCAGACTGTTTCCTCCCCAATCAAAATAAAACTTTAAGTTTTTACGTATACCATTATACTTTTCAACATCATCAACATAGTCAATATACTTGTATTTCAAGGCAGGTGAAATGCACATAACCTTAGAAAAGATACCAGGATAATTCCATCCAAGCATGAAGGATATGAGTGCTCCAAGTGAGGAACCTCCCACGGCGGTATATTCCGGACCTTTTAAAGTCCTGTATACCGAATCAATAAAAGGTTTAACTTTTGTAACAATAAAATCCATATAGGCGTGACCCGTATCGTTATCCGCGTATTCAGAGGATCTCCATTTCGTATTAGCCAGTCCTACTATTATAACCTGGTCTATCATTTCGTCTCTGATAAGGCTGTCCGCAGTTTCATCCATCTGCCAGTCAATGCTGAACGCCGAAGTGGCGGGGTCGAATAAATTTTGTCCATCCTGCATATAAAACACAGAATATTTTTGATCTGTTTCGGTATCATACCCCGGAGGAAGCCACACAATTATATCACGCGGAAGTATTCCTTTTCCATTTATGCTTCTGTAATAATCTACTTTGCCGGTAACCTGGCCTTTTAGTTTATTTTTGAAGTGATCCTTCCAGTTCTGAATTATCAGGTTAATGGTTGTATCCTCAGTTATAAAAAGCTTATGGTTGCCGGGAATAGTCCCGTCACTCATTACCTCTTCTGTATCCCAGGAACCGCGGGTAATCTTGAATTCAACATGTTCGCCTGCCGGCAGAGAAATAGATTTTTCCCAAAGATTGCCTGATGTATTAATTAAAGAAATTCTATCCGGCTGCCAGTTTCCCAATTCAGGCCCGTTGCCTGTTATATACACATTTTCGGTGTCCGGTATATTATTTGTATGGATTCTAAATGTAATTTCTTTGGATTCCTGTGCCCTCACAGTCAGGGATGAAAGTAAAATAAGTACCCAGAGTTTCATTTGCAGCCCGTTTAAACATAAAGTATTTTTTGACATTGCAAAATAAGGAATTATTTTACTAACAGAATTGTAATAATTATCGATTATATTTCAGTATTGTATCCACATTTTATTGATCTTTAATATGAAAATCGGTTCAAAACTTTTATTATTACTCGTGCTTACTTTAATTATAATTTTCACGGAAGACATATTTCCTCAATTTAAACCGGATGCTGTAGGCGATGTTTCAATAAAAAAGTGGAAAGACGATAAGACCGCTGCCTTCAGTTTTACTTTTGACGATTGCATGCAGTCGCAGTATGATTATGTTTTTCCCATTTTTGAACAATCCGGTTTCAAAGGTACATTCTATGTCATAACTGGTCCGCTTGATGATCCCACAGGCCCTTACTGGAGGTACGGCACCTGGCCTGAGTTTATTGAAATGTCCAATGCGGGGAACGAAATAGCATCACACACGGTAACACACCCTCATCTGCAGAACCTCCCCATCGGCGACACATTAACTGCCGGCACTTTGAGATACGAATTATACCAATCCAGGAAAAGCATTGAGAATAAAATCCCCGATAAATATTGCATTGATTTAGCATATCCATACTCGGAATATGATAGTGATGTTCTTAATTACACTGCGGAATTTTATGAAGTTGCGCGCGCAATTTCAGACAATCCTGTTGATTCATCATTATCAGGACAGCAATGGTATAAAATAGGCTCACTTGTAATTGAATTCAGTCTGCCTCGCAATACTCCTTCAGATGATCTGGATGAGCTTCAGGAATTTTATGGCTATGTTGATAATACTGTAAGCCAGGGAAAGTGGGGACTTCTTCAGGCACATGATGTTATTCCTTTCGATTCCATAGCATCGGCTATCGGACAGGGATCATACCAGCCTATCTCGGTTCAATGGTTTGATTCTGCATGCCAGTATGTGTCAGACGCTGAAGCAAATGGTGATTTGTGGGTTGCCCCTGTTATGGATATTACCAGGTATATGAAGGAAAGGGAGTGCTATAATTATAATATCCTGTCTGTTACAGATACCAGTCTGAAAATCAATATTACTGATACACTGAATAATAATATTTACAATTTTCCTCTAACTGCAGATATTATTGTACCGGATAACTGGTCCACAGTCTCAGTCTTCCAGGGCTCATTTTATGATTATACCTCTTCGTATTCATCAGGCGGCAGCACTATAATTGAAACTTCTGTTATTCCTGATGGAGGTACCGTTACACTATATAAAGGACTGGTTTCGGCAATAAATGAACTTACCCAAAAACCGGGTGAATTCAGACTGTACCAGAATTATCCTAATCCTTTTAATCCTTTTACTACCATCCGATTCACCCTCCCTTCTGATGGAACTGTTTCCCTGAAGATATATAATTCAATAGGAGAGGAAGTGAAAACCATTGAACAGAATTCTCTTGCCAGGGGCAGTCATCAAATAATTTTTGATGCGTCAAACCTTCCAAGCGGAATATATTATTACAGACTGAATTCCGGCAGCTACTCGGCAGTGAAAAAAATGATCCTGCTCAAATAAAAAAATAACCTCCGCAGCTAAGCGGAGGCTATAATGAGTTGAACCTCTCATTTTTAGTTAGAAGACTGTCCTACCCCTCGGGTCATAATCTTCTTACAATTCAAAACTAATAACTTAAACACTGAAGCGCATCCGTATAATTACCAATTTTTCCAAAATAATTTGCTCAAAATCGAACAAAAAGCCCCTGCAAGACAGCAGGGGCATGGAGAGAGTGTGTTGAAGCTCTATGAAGTCATACTACCCCACAGACTTTACTTCGGTGATTAAAATAATGCTTACTAATTACTTGCGCATCCGTATAATTACTATTTTTTATTAAACTCCAAATAATTGCTAAATACCGTAATTGTACTGATGCGCCGCAAGATCCCGTATATTATATTCCATCTAAAAAACATTGATTTCTTATAAGAATTTCCATATCGCCATCAAAACAATCGTAGAAGAAAATCATTTCAATATTGAGGAGTATCAGGATAAGTATTATTTTAAGAAGAAAGTCCAGGAATATTTCCCCCAATTTTCAGATGAAATAATATTTTCCGCAATTGAATCGTATAATAAAAATAATTCTTCTGATCTGCGCCGGCAGAAATCTCTGCAGGTTCTCAGTGAAAAACTCTACAAAGGAGTTTTAAGCCGTTATGAAGGAAGAATTGCATGAATATCTGAGGTACTTTCTTTCCCCGAATAACCCCATACTTTTCTCTATGCTGTTTGTAATTCTGATTGCGGTTATGGTTTATTTCATTTCAAAGTATATCATTCTTCCGCTGAACGAGAAGCACAGGGATGAAAAACATGAGATTGAACTAAAAAGCAGCAGACTTATGGCTTTATTTGCCGAACTGGACCCGGACCCAATAATAAGGATAGACGCCGGGGGACGGATACTCCTGAGCAACCTTGCGTCAAAAGAATTGTTTACGATAAATCCTGACTGGGGAAATATTGCCGAAGTACTTCCCTTCCTCACTCAAACTGAAATAAAAAAAGGCATCGAGTCAGATATGAAGTTCTCAAACACGATTCAGGTGTTTAATAATCATTATACGGTTCTGTTTGTCGGTAATTCGAACCTTGGAATAGCACAGATCTATTTCCGCGATATAACCAAAAGGAAGATCCTTGAGGATCGCCTGAAAAAATTAGGTCACTACCTGCAGGAGCAGATAGAAGAGGAAAGAAATAGAATAGCTTCTGAACTGCACGATAGTATCGGACAGGGGCTGCTTTTAACTAAACTAAAGATACAGAAAATTGAAGAAAAGCTGAACCTGGCCTCTGATAAGGAAATTTTGGATCTTGATAAAATACTTCAGGATACCATCAGTGAGCTTAAAACCATTATTTATAATCTCAAACCAAAAATACTTGATGAACTTGGTCTCGGTCCGGCCGTAACCTCTCTGGTTCACCTTGTTTCAGAACAGAGCAGCATAAAAGGATCTCTCAATATTCATAACCTGAATGGAAGACTGGATAAGAGGCTCGAGCTGTTTACATTCAGACTTGCCCAGGAAACTCTGAATAATATAATTAAGCATTCAGGTGCTAAAGAATTTAGTGTTATCCTGCAGGAAAATAGAAATAACCTTAGACTAATAGTATCGGATAATGGGAGAGGTTTTGATATAAAAGAAACGGGCAATGGATATGGTTTAAACGGGTTCGGACTTCTTAATATGAAAGAAAGAGTCGAAAGTTTTGGGGGTGAATTAAAAATAGATTCAACACCGGGAGAAGGGACTGTAGTAATGGCAATAATTCCGGTAAAGGAAAATTAAATGATAGACAAAAAAATTACTATCCTGATTGCTGATGACCATACTCTGTTCAGGAGCGGGGTTATTAGTCTTATAGAGGAAGAAGCAGATATCGAAATTATCGGGGAAGCTTCAGATGGAAAAGAACTGCTCACTCTATATGAAGAGCTGAACCCGGACCTGCTTCTAATAGATATTTCAATGCCTGGGAAAACCGGCCTGGAGGCGGCAAAAGAAATCCGGGCAAAAGATTCAAATATTAAAATTTTATTTCTGTCCATGCACGAGGGTACTGATTATATCTATCATACGATAAAATCGGGTGGTAACGGACTTATAAATAAAAACATTTTGAAAAGTGAATTGCTTACCGCTATAAAATATGTTACGAGCGGGAAGGATTATTTCGGGACCGGGTATTCGGAAAGTGATATAAAGGAAATCGTTCAAAAGTATGATAGATTCACAGAACCTCCTGTCTTTCTTCAGACTTCCAGCCTCTCGGAAAAAGAAAAAGAAATTCTTATCCTGATAAGTGAAGGATTGACCAGCAGCGAAATTGCTGAAAGACTCTTTATTGGAAAACGAACAGTTGATAGTCATAGGGTAAATATTATGAAGAAAATGAACCTCAATTCTCTTCCCGAGCTTATAAAATATTCGATTGACTTTTCTACTGCTGTGGGTGCCAGGTTAAGAAATATTGAATAATCTGACATTATATTTTTTTTAATTAACTTGTCTAATATTCAGGAAAATTTATGGCTGAAAATCAATCATTGGGAGAGATTATAACCAGGGATACGGCCGTCCAGGAGTTTGGTCAGGTCGGCATTTCTGTATTAATTTCTTCAGACTTGCTGCAGAGTATATCTGAGATGACCACAGATCTTCTGATGTTTAATATAATAGAGGAGAAACTTGTAATTCTTGGGGATAAAAGGAAAATCCTTTACCCCGAAGGGTTCCTGGTTCCTGCAGAAACTGTATTCAAGGTTTATTCAAAAACTAAAGTGCTTGAACTCATTGGATCCGGCGGGTCTGACGATAATTTTGTAGAATTCCGCGGTGATAATCTGACTATTACGAACTCCGATTCAACTCTGGAATTTGGATCTCTTTGTCCCCCCTACTGTGATCAAGCATGATAATTGCCAAAATTATTTTTAACATAAATCTTATTGTATGGCTTATTCCTCCTTTAAGGCAGAAAGGCTGCAGGTACTTTCTGTTTTTCCTCCTGCTTGCCCTGAGCGATCCTGGCTGGTTCATCCTGAATTACATTCAGCACAATGATTCCTCATTCTACTATTTGATTATCAGTACTCTGATTCTTGCTGCAGTGTTAAATAAAAACCAGCTGCTGCTTTTATTGATCCCCATGTCCTTTATAAAAATTTTCCTGAATAACCCCGAGATAAGAATTTTCACAATAATTATACATTTCATACTTCTCCTTTATTTCCTGAGAGAATTCCTTTTGATAATCTCCCGGGAAAGCAGGATAGTTTTGTTTAACCTGATTCTTTTATTGTACGAGGCTTCAGTTCTGTTTAAGTTCAGTGCTTCTTATTTTATCACTGCAGGTTATTTATTTTTCTATATAACAACTGCGTTCGAGATTCTGATAGCTGTTTTCTTTTCATTAGTTAATGAGAAAAACAGTCCTGTTTTAAAACTGCAGATGGAGCCGGATCAGGGCGGCAAGTTTTTATAATTATAACGAAAGAAAGTTCAGGACGATGTATGAAAATAGCGGAATTCAGAGAAACAGGGCATAAACTTGTTGATCTCCTTTCGGATTACCTTGATAAAATTGAGGAGAATCCCCTTCTGAAAGACACCGATCCGAAAATAATAGAAAAGTTATTTGATGAACCTGTTCCGCAGGAAGGAGAGACTTCGGAAGAAATAATAAAAGAACTTGAAGAAAAATTGTTTCCTTATACAACCAATGTTAATCACCCCGGATATTTCGGTCTCATTACACCTACCCCTTCACCGGTTGGTATCCTCGGAGATTTTATTGCCTCCACACTTAATCAGAACCTTGGGGTTTATTCAATCGGACCCTCTGCAGTAGAGATGGAAAAAAGAACAGTTAGATGGTTGTGCGACCTTGCAGGACTGTCAGCGACTGCGGGCGGCAGCCTTACCAGCGGCGGAATGATGGCTAACTTCATAGGAATGAAACTTGCCAGAGATTGGTCGTCGGGAAATAGGGCACAGCACCAGGGAGCAATTTTCGATCACGTGGTTTATGTATCTGAAGAAAGGCACGTTTCTATAGATAAAGCTGTTGATGCAGTGGGACTCGGAAGAAATTCACTTAAAACTATTCCCACTGATGAGGAATTCAGAATAAATCTCGATGCCCTTGAAAGAGAAATAAAACATGATAAAAAGAATAATCTTATCCCTGCCTGTATAATCGGACTCGCCGGAACAACTAATACAGGCTCTGTAGACCCCCTTCCCGCACTAAGAGAACTCGCTGACAGGTATAATGCATGGTTTCATGTAGATGCAGCCTACGGCGGAGGGGTGCTGTTATCTGAAAAAAGGACAGGATTATTAAAAGGGATAGAAACTGCTGACTCTATAACTATAGATCCTCATAAATGGTTCTATGCCCCGCTTGATGCCGGAAGCATCCTTGTAAAAGATAAGCGCCAGTTAACTCTTTCTTTCGGAATACAACCCAGTTATCTTAAAGATAATATTGATAATGACAGATTCCAGTATTTTGTTCATAGTTTTGAACAGAGCCGCCGGTTCAGGAGCCTGAAGGTCTGGATGAGCTTTAAAAGATACGGCACCCGGCAGCTCGGCCGGTGGATCGATTCAAATATTGACCAGGCGGAACATCTTTATAAACTTTGTAAAGAAGATAGAATACTTCGCCCTGCCGTCAATCCTCTTATGTCGGCAATTTGCCTTAGATTTGATTCTGATAAACTCTCTCGCTCTGAGGTGGATTTGCTGCATTATGAGGTTTCACGCAAAGCTGAGTTATCCGGAAAATTCTGGATTTCTACAACGGAATTAAAAGGCCGGGTCTTTTTCAGAATAAACCCGGTAAATTTCCGTACCCGGTTAAAACATATTGAAGAGCTTTATAATTTTCTCAGAAAAGAATGCCTGGAAATGGAATCTAAGCTTGTGAAACTTTCCGGGGGAAATTAGTCCTGATATCATATTTCATTTGGTTGGAAAACTTTATTTTTTATTTTTGTTAGTGAATTTGTTTTCCCTATGAAAAAACTTATACTGATAATTTTAATAGTCTCATCTTTTCCTCTTTTTGCGGGAACTCTCCCGTCTGAAAAAGCCCGGGGTTTATTCCTTGTTTTCGGTGTCGGTCCCAGGTTTCCTATCAGTTCTTTTTCTAATCAGTCTTCCTTCGGCTATGGATTTGATGCAGAACTTGACTATACTGACAATGAATACCTTCCGGTTTTTCTTTTTGCAAAGCTGGGCTTTCAGCAGTTCCCGGGATCTCAGACATTTTATCAATCATCCGATTATTCTAACTACTCTATTAATTCTTTCCCTCTTACTGTGGGCGTAAGATATTTCTTTTCCCCCCTGCTTGAAAATGTTGTTTTGTTTATGCCGATTGTTGAAGTATCAGCCGCATATAACTTTACGCAGGTGCTGCATCAGTTTAAATCGGGTACCGGCAGAAGTAACTTTGTAGAAAATAATTCAAGGCTCGGACTTAGCGGCGGAGTGGGAATTTCTATGTTCCTGCTGGAAGTTATGGCTACTTATAATTATTTTCAGTCCACACAATATGTGGGAATCGATCTCAAAGTAAGACTCCCTCTTTATATAGCTTATTAGGAGAAAAAAATGTCTTATCAGAATTTATTAATTGAAACCAAAGGTTCTTTAACAATAGTTAAAATTAACAGACCGGATAAACTTAATGCATTAAATGACCTCACCATA
>Ga0075281_1000025_pt1 | contig 9627 bp, 4 predicted proteins | sample SF_Rice_10C_80N__4_FD_69766 | JGI IMG/M metagenome (GOLD analysis project Ga0075281, IMG submission 69766) | Rice paddy soil microbial communities from Twitchell Island, California, USA - SF_Rice_10C_80N_103 | ecosystem: Environmental > Terrestrial > Soil > Paddy field/soil | place: USA: Twitchell... | reverse complement strand
GCCCTCGGGCGAGTTTTCCAGCGCGAGCCCGGCGCGAGCGATGCCCAGCAGCGTGAGCGGGATCCCCGTCGACAGCAGCGGGTCGACGAACGCGGCCGCAGAGGGGAGCATCCACCAGCCGGGACCGCTCGCCGCCGCCGACCGGAAGGGCACGCCTTCGTCGTACCGGAACGGGAGGAGCGGCGCGGCGTGCCGGAACTGCCGCGCGACCGCGGGAAACATGGCGAGGAGCCGCCGCCAGGCGGGCTCCCCCTCGCCGCCGCGAATCTCCCGGTCGAGCTCGGGAGAGAGCATCGCGCCGGCGCTCGTGATCCCGCCCTCGAAACGGAGAACCCAGATCCAACCCCCGTCGAAGACGTGGTGGAGCGCGGCGTCGTCGATCGGATAGGGCGGCGTTTCGTCTCCGCGCGCGGCGTCGTCCATTCGCGCCACGCCGCGGAAGTGCGAATAGAGCGCGCGGGTCGCGGGCATCGCGGCGAAGGGACGCTCCCCGAGGCGCAGCGCGCGATGGAGGAAACCCCGGGGCCCGGAAGCGTCGGCGACGCACCGGGCCTCGAAGGCGACTCGGTCGCCGTTGCTCGCGCCCGAGAGCCGGACGCCGCGGTCCTCCCGTTCGAACCCGTCGAGGCCGACCCGGTCGACGTACTCCGCCCCCGCCGCGCGCGCCCGCTCGAGGAGAAAATGATCGACGTCGGCGCGGTACCAGTGGGTATCGGCGATTTCGTCGCGCGGGCTCGCGGCCACGAGGAGCGGGTTGCGAAGCGCCGGATCGGATACCGGCTCGCGTCCCTCGCGGTGGTGAAAGAAGGTGAAGCCGCGCTTGATTCCGCCGCGAACGCGCGGGAGGCGCGCCTGCCAGGTTCCCCACTTCGCGAGCGGGGCGACTTCCGGGAGATCGTAGCGGCGGGCGATCCGCTCGACGAGCAGGTTCGCGAGCGGCGACGTCGACTCGCCGATGGCGAAACGCGGATGCGTCCCCTTCTCGATGAGGACGACGGTCCGGCCCAGGCGGCGGGCGACGAGAGCGAGAAGGGAACCCCCGAAGCCGGAGCCGACGATCGCGAGGTCGAAGCGCTTCATCGCGGCATCGCGGCGCCGCCGGCCGGCCCCGCAACGGCCGGCCGATGGCCGGCGCACGAGACGGGAGGAAGGCGGCCGGTCGCATTCAGCACGGCGAGCGCCGCATGCCGTGCCTCGCGGCACGCGGCGCAGCCCGGCAGCCGGGAAAGTGTGGCGAGCTCGGCGAGGACGACCGCGCCGCCCGCCTCGACGCACTCGGCGACGACGGCGAAATAGTCCTCGAGCGTGATCTCGGCGAATGCTCCCTCGCTCCGAAGCCGCTCCATGGGCGCGTGATCGGAGACGACCGGGAGGAGCGACACGACGCGCGCGCCGGCGTCCCGCGCGAGGCGGAACGTCGCGGCCGCGAGCTCGCGCGCCGCCGCGCCGAAGACGTACGGCGGCTGGACGAGCACGAAGGCCCGGAGGAGGATTCCCGCGTCGGCGAGGCGGCCGGCCGCGTCCCGGAAGCGCGCGATCGTCGTGGGCTTCCCGAGACGGCGGAGCAGCCCGTCGTCGGCCGCCTCGACGCCGATCGCGACCTCGAGCCGTCCGCCGAGAAGCCGCGCGAACGCGGGCGCGCGCCGCGCCTGCTCGGACCGCGACTCGATGACGACGAGGTCGAGATCGGCGACCTCCGCCGCGATCGCCGCGAGGTCGCCCGCGCTCTGGCGAATCGACCGCGGCTCGAAAAGAGAAGACGCGTTGTAGAGCTTGATGCCCGAGATCGGGGCGAGCCTCGCCCGGGCCGAACGGATCTGCCGCGCGATCTCGCTTCCGTTCGCCGGAGCCTCTCCCGCCTGCCGGTAGAGCGCGCAATACACGCAGGAGAGGGGGCACGCCCCGTTGCGGAGGTAGGCGGTGCCGATCGTCCGGGGGGTCCCGTCCGGAAAGATCTCCGTTTCCTCGGCGATCCCGACCGGGCGCGCTCCCGAAGCGCGCCGGACCGGGCTCATGCCGGCGCGGAGAGGGGGACGCCGCCCCGGGCGGGCGCGTCCTCGGCGGCCTCCGGTCTCGGGCCGAACCGGCGCTCGTGCTCGGCGCGAAGCTCCGCCCGCGACGCGGCCAGCGAGCCGAAGAGCTCGGGGGCGAGCGCGCCGTGCTGGAAACGCCTCTTCGGGGCGATCGGCAGCCGGATGCCCCGCGAGGCGAGACCGGCCGCGGCCACTTCGGCCTTGAGCGCGAGAAGGCGCGCCGGGTCTTCGCCGACGAGCTCGCGCAGCGGCGCCGACAGCGCGGCCGCGATCGCAGGGCGCATCGCGTGGGGCGACAGCGCCGTGAAGCCGAACGCGCGCGCCGGCGCGAAGCCGCGCACGACGCCCCGCGAGAATCCGCCCGTGTACGTGAGCGAGTGCTTGATCGAGTCGATTCCCCACCCCTCGTGGTACAGGAGGGGATTGTTCAGGACGCTCTTGATCGTGAGCTCGGAGTCCTCGATCGGGTACGACTTCCAGTTCTCGTCCCCTCCGTCGCCGTCGAAGAGAGCCACGAGGTCGGGCTGCGCGCGCCGGAGGTTCCGCGCGAACGCGAGCGCCGCGGCCGCGCACTGCACGTCGAGCGGGCGGTAATCCTCGATCGCGGCGACGGCCGCGGCGAGCGAGAGGTCGTCCGGCGACGCTTCGATCGCCGTCCAGCGGTCGCGCGCGCCGAGCGCGGCGGCGACCTCCTCGGCGGCGCGGCGGTCTGCGGCGTCGCCGATCGCGAGCGTGAAGAGCCGCACGCGGCCTTCGCGTCCCTCCGCTTTCGCCGCGGAGAGCACCGCCCACGCCGTGAGCGTCGAATCCGCGCCGCCGGACAGGGCGACGCCGACCGGCGCCTCGCGCGGGATCGCCGAAAGGAGCGCCGCGGCGCAAGACTCGATCGCGGCGACGTAGCGCTCGCCGAGCGCCCCGCGGTCGGCGGGACCGCGCCCCGCCTCGGGGGAGAAGAAGCGCCGGTAGCGGGGGTTCGGGTCGGGGCAGCCGATCTGGTCGAGCTCGACGAGGTGATGGGCGGGAATCATGCGCGTATACGACGGATGAAACTGCTCGTCGATCCCCTCCTCGGCGCAGTAGCGTGCGATCGCGTCGATGCGGTCGGCGACGACGAGGTACGGGCCGGTCGCGCGCTTGGCGACGAAGTACCGGAGCGGCCGCCCGATCGTGCGGGCGAGCCGGATCGTCACGCCGTCCCGGGCGACGGCCGCGAACGTTCCCTCGATTTCCGCCAGCGCATCGACGTCGCCGGCGCGCACGGCCTCCGTCAGCGCTTCGCGCGTCGCGTCGAGCAGGACGTCGGAGGAGGGATCGGACAGATCGACGAGCCGGGGTTCGGTCAAACCCGGCGTGAAGGGAAACGGCATGGTGGGCCTCCCGTGGAAGATCCTATCGTGAGGCGGGATTTGAAATTCGAAGTCCGAATTCCGAAATCCAAAACAAATCCGAATATCGAATGTCGAAAGTTCGAAGACCGCTGAAGTCGCTCGCGACGCACGGTGAAATCGGGCGCGGAATCGCGGCGCGAGGGTCCGAAGATTGGATGAGAAGACCGGACGTTGTTTCGAATTTCGAAATTCGGATTTCGGATTTGAAGGCGGCTAAGCCCTCCTCCTGGTGACCATGCACATATCCGGAGTGAGATTGTCGTCGTCGTCGCGGGTCATGCGGTGCAGGTATCGCGTGGAATCGCCGCCGGGTGCCTGACTCTGCTTCAGGCCGTTTCGTCCGCAAGCGGGGCAGATCGCGATCACCCCGCTGCGATTCTCTACCGTTTCCCCGAAATCGAGCTCCGTATAGTCGAATTCTTCGGGCACGATTCCACCTCCGAAGCCGAAACCGAACGAGCAACGATGTCCGGATTCTAGCACCGTGCGGCATCGGCCTTGCACGAACGCCGAAGGTTCCGGTGTGGTCCGGAAAACGATCTCGGAGGGGGACACGGTGACGCCCAGGTTCTTTGCCAGATTCGGAGCTCCGATTCTCGCGGCCGCCGTCGCGGTCGCTTCCGCCGCCGCGCACGGAGAGACCCTGCCGCCGGGGTTCCGCGATTCGATCGTGATCAGCGGGCTGACGCGGCCGACGGTCGTCCGCTTCTCGCCCGACGGACGGATCTTCGTCGCGGAAAAGAGCGGGATCGTCAAGGTGTTCTCGAGCCTGACGGCGACGACGCCGACGATCTTCGCGAATCTGACCACCAACGTGGACAATTACTGGGACCGGGGGCTTCTCGGAATGGCGCTCGATCCCGGATTCCCGACGAATCCTTACGTCTACGTGCTGTACGCCTACGACGCGCCGATCGGCGGGACCGCGCCGGTCTGGAACGACGGGTGCCCGACCCCTCCGGGGCCGAATACGGACGGGTGCGTCGTGAGCGGGCGGCTTTCGCGGCTCACCGCGAGCGGAAACGTGATGTCGGGCTCCGAAAAAGTCCTGATCAACGCCTGGGGGCAGCAGTTCCCCAGCCATTCGCTCGGCGCGATCCAGTTCGGCGCCGACGGCGCGCTCTACGCGAGCGACGGAGACGGCGCGAGCATGGGGACGGTCGACTACGGGCAGTTCGGGGGAAACCCCCTCGGCGATCCGCCGGGGGGAGTGGGCGGGACGATGGAGCCTCCCTGGGCCGAAGGGGGCGCCCTCCGCAGCCAGAGCCTGCGCCGGCAGGCGGGCGAGCCCGCCGTGTTGAACGGGACGGTCATCCGCGTCGATCCGTCGACCGGGGCGGCGCTCTCGACGAATCCTCTCGCCGGAAGCTCCGACGCGAACGCCCGCCGCATCGTCGTCGAGGGCCTGCGCCAGCCGTTTCGCTTCACGATCCGGCCGAACACGAACGAGCTCTGGATCGGCGACGTCGGAAACGAAGTGTGGGAGGAGATCGACTCGGCTCCCAGTCCGGCCACCGAGGTGAAGAACTTCGGCTGGCCCTGCTACGAGGGGCCCGACCAGGAGCCCGACTGGGTGAGCGCCCAGGTCGACATCTGCATGAACGACCTCTACGTGAACCCCTCGGTCGTCACGGCGCCGTTTCTCGGGTACCGCCACTCCGACAGCGTCGTTTCGGGAGACGGATGTCCGACCGGGGGCTCCTCGATCACGGGCCTCGCGTTCTACGGGACCGGGAGCTATCCGTCGCCGTACGACGGCGCGCTGTTCTTCGCCGATCACACGCGCAATTGCGCCTGGGTGCTCTTTCCCGGCGCGAACGGCCAGCCCGACCCCGGCAACCGCGCGCTCTTCATCGGGGGCGCGTCGCACCCGGTCGACCTCGTGACCGGCCCCGGCGGGGACCTCTTCTACGTCGACCATGAAGGGGGAGCGATCCACCGGATCCAGTACATGACGCCCACCGCCAGCGCGACGGCGACTCCGCAATCGGGGCCGCCGCCTCTCGCCGTCCAGTTCGACGGCAGCGGCTCGCACGGAGCGAACGCGGGCGACACGCTGACGTATGCGTGGGACCTCGACGGTGACGGCCTCTTCGACGACTCGACCGCCGTGTCGCCGTCGAAGACCTATCAGACCGCCGGTCAGTACACGGTCAGGCTCGAGGTCACCGACCAGAACGGCGTCTCGGGCGTGAGCGATCCCTTGACGGTCACGGCGGCGCAGGGCGCGCCCAGCGCCGTGATCGACGCTCCCTCCCCGTCGCTGACCTGGAAAGTCGGCGACGCGATCCCGTTCTCCGGACACGCCACCGATCCGCAGGACGGAACGCTCGCGGCATCGGCGCTCGCCTGGTCTCTGATCATGCATCACTGTCCGTCGAACTGCCACACGCACGAGATCCAGTCGTTCGCCGGAGTCGCGAGCGGGAGCTTCTCGGCGCCCGATCACGAGTACCCGTCGTTTCTCGAGCTGAAGCTGACGGCGACCGACTCGCTCGGCCTGACCGGCACGGCCAGCGTGATCCTCCAGCCGCAGACCGTCGCGCTCCAGTTCGCGGCGTCGCCGTCGGGGCTGCTGCTCGACGCGGGCGACGGCGGGGTCGCGACGCCGTTCTCGAAGACGGTGATCGTCGGATCGACGAACACGATCAGCGCCGCTTCGCCGGAGACGCTGAACGGCTCGGCCTACTGGTTCGACGGCTGGTCGGACGGCGGCGCGCAGACGCATTCGATCGTCGCCGGGTCGAGCCCGGCGACGTACACGGCGACGTTCGCCTCCAACGGCGACGTGATGGCGCCGCAGAGCGCCCTCGTCGAGGGAAAATCGCCGTTTCCGTCGTCATCGTCCGAGCCCAACGGCGTGATCGAGCCCGGCGAGACCGTCGCCTTCTCCCCGTCCTGGAAGAACACGAGCGCCGGGACGGTCGTCGGCACCACGGGGTCGATCACGAGCTTCACCGGCCCCACCGCGGGGGGGGCGGCATACACCATCGTCGACGGAACCGCCTCGTACGGGGACGTCGCCGCCGGCGCGACGGTCTCGTGCGGCTCGACGTGCTACCAGCTCAAGGTCACGGCGGACACGCGTCCGGCGGCGCACTGGGACGCGACGGTCTCGGAGGCCTTGAACACGTCGGAAGCGCGCGAATGGACGGTGCACATCGGCGACAGCTTCGGCGACGTTCCTTCGAGCAGCGGCTTCTACCCCGACGTCGAGGCGATCTTCCACGCCGGAATCACGAACGGGTATGCGGCGGGCGTGTACGGCCCGTTGAACGCCACGATGCGAAGCCAGATGTCCGCCTTCATTTCACGCGCTCACGCGGGAAGCGACGCCGCGATCCCGTCTTCCGGGACGGTGCCCGGACTGGGCACGTACGACTGCGAGTCGGGGGGGACGTCGCTGTTTTCCGACGTGGCGCCGACGGATCTGTTCTGTCGAAACATCCACTACGTCGTCGCGCACGGACTTTCCTACGGCTGCACGGATCGGACGCAGTTCACGTCGACTTTCTGTCCGGCGGCGAACATCACGCGGCGAAGCATGGCGGTCATGCTCGCGCGCGACCTCGCGGGCGGCGACGCCTCCGTTCCCTCGAAGGCTCCGGATTCGGGAAACGGCCGCTCATACGACTGCACGGACGGGAAGGCGAACGCGTTCGCCGACGTCTCCGACAGCGATGTCGGGTGCAAGCACATCTACTACCTCTGGTCGAAGAACATCGTCGACGGGTTCTCGGGCGGAAATTACGGCCCGGACGGCTCGGTGCTCCGCGCTCAGATGGCGAAGTTCCTCGCGAATACGTACCGGCTGACGCTCCCGTAGTCCGAAAGCCGGTCGCGAGTACCGAGTCTCGACGCAGGAGGGCAGCGTCGGACGCTCCCGTTGCAGAAGTCGCGGCGGTGGAGAGCTTTGCACGCGGGCACGCGTCTTGCTCCTTCCGGTCTTCAGGATGTGGCGAGTGTACGGACTCGACACACCCCGTGAAAAGGGGAAGATGGAAAGACCCGTGCCGCTCGCCCGCTGCTCGTGTGCAATCCGGAAGGCGGCCGCCGCCGGGATGCTCGCGGCGGCGCTCGCCGCGCCCGCGGTGGGAGCGATCGGGAAGTGGTCGAGTCTCGGTCCGGAAGGGGGACTCGTGAGCGCCCTTCTCCTGGATCCGTCCTCGCCGTCGGTCGTCTGGGAGGGAACCTACGGCGGCGGACTCTTCGTCAGCCGGGACGGAGGAGGACGGTGGTCGCGCGTGGCGACGGCCGGCGTCGGCGACGTCGTCAACGATCTCGCCGCCGTGCCGGGCGGTTCTCTCTTCGCCGCGACCAACGACGGCGTTCTCCGTTCGGACGACGGAGGAACAGGCTGGGTTCTCGCCAACGCCGGCCTGACGGACACGACGGTCTACTCCGTCGCCGTCGATCCCGTCGGAGCGGTCTACGTCGGCACGCAGACCCAGGGTGTCTTCCGCTCCGACGACGGCGGCCGGTCGTGGACGCCCGCCGGAACGGCCGCGTCCGTCCTCGCGATCGCTTCCGACCCGTCGCGCCCCGGAAGGATCTGGGCGGGGACGGCCGGATCGGGAGTCGTCCGAAGCGACGACGGGGGGCGGAGCTGGACCGAATCGCCGGCCGCGATCGCGGACGCGTTCGTCTTCGACGTCGAAGTCGATCCCCGGGACCCTTCGAACCTCTGGGCCGCCACGTTTGGCGGGGGCGTCTGGAAGAGCATCGACGGCGGTACGACATGGACGCCCCCGGCTTCTCCTTTTGCTTCGGCGAGCGTCTACGCGGTCGCCGTCGACCTCGGCTCGTCGGCGACGACACTCTGGGCGGGCACGCTCGACGGCGGAGTGTGGAAGAGCGTCGACGGCGGTACGGCCTGGGCCGAGGTCCCGACGCCGGCGCCGCGCGCGACGGTCTTCGCCGTCCGCGCCGATCCGCGGGCGCCGGGGACGGTGTGGGCGGGGACGAACTTCGGAACCTTCAAGACCGAAGACGGCGGAGCGAGCTGGGCGGCGGGAAACCGCGGCATGAACGGCACGGTGGTCAACGCGCTCGCCGCCACGCCCTCGGGCCTCTACGCCGCCACGGGGGGAAGCGGGATCCTGCGAAGCGCCGACGGCGGAGCGACCTGGGAAGCGGCCGAAACCGACGCGCTGACCGTCTTCGCGCTCGCGAGCGACGGGAGCGCCGGGCCGACGCTCTACGCCGGGACGGATCAGGGCCTCTGGAAGTCGTCGGGAGGAGGGTCCTGGAGCGCCGTCGGCGGCACGCTCGCGACCAACAACGTCTACTCGGTCGCCGTCGATCCGCGAAATCCCTCGGTCGTCTGGGCGGGGACGTTCCTCGGCGGGCTCCTGCGGAGCGACGATGGCGGGGAGAGCTGGACGGCCGTTCCTCTCGGTTCCGGAAGCGAGACGGTGTTCGCGATCGCGATCGCTCCGGAAGAGGGGCCGATCTACGCGGGCACCGGCCATGGCGTCTTTCGGAGCTTCGACGGCGGTGCCTCCTGGACGGCGGCCGGCGCGGGCTCCTTCGCGGGATCGGCATTCTCGCTCGCGATCGATCCGCATTCTCCGAGCGTCGTTTACGCCGGAACGGAAGGAAGCGGAATCGTCAGGAGCGCCGACGGGGGCTCGACGTGGCGTCCCGCCGGTCATGGCCTCACGGCCTCGGACGTCTACAGCGTCGCGTTCGACCGGACGGGCGGGCCGCTCTATGCCGGCACGCGCAACGGCGGCGTCTTCCGCAGCCTCGACGGCGAAACCTGGAGCGCGGTCAACGCGGGTCTGACGAGCTCGACCGTCTTTTCCCTCGCGTTCGACGGCGCGTCCCCTTCGCTCGTCTATGCCGGGACGTACGGCGGAGGCGTCTTCGAATACAGCGCGGCGGCGTCGGCCGCCGTCCCGTCGCGCGCGCCCGTCGAGCCGGTTCCGGCTCCGGGGATCGCGGTCGTGGACGGGCGTTAGCGCGATTCGTCTTCGGCGGCCGCGGCGAGCGCGCGGATCTCCGGCGCTTCCAGGGAGTACCTCAGCCATTCCCGATGCTGCCGCGCGCCGAGACGGCGGTAGAAGTCGAGCGCGCGCTCGTTCCAGTCGAGGACGGCCCACTCCATGCGCCCGCAGTCGCGGCTCTCGGCGATCCGGGCGAGCTCGGCCATGAGCGCGCCGCCGGCCCCTTCGCCGCGGGCCTCTCGCGCGACCACGATATCC
>Ga0075281_1000024_pt1 | contig 9748 bp, 7 predicted proteins | sample SF_Rice_10C_80N__4_FD_69766 | JGI IMG/M metagenome (GOLD analysis project Ga0075281, IMG submission 69766) | Rice paddy soil microbial communities from Twitchell Island, California, USA - SF_Rice_10C_80N_103 | ecosystem: Environmental > Terrestrial > Soil > Paddy field/soil | place: USA: Twitchell... | reverse complement strand
GGATTACGATATCGGATGGGAAAATATGGCTTTCGGTCTGAACTGGATTCAGATCAATGCCAGTTCCGCTTTCCTGAACAGCCTGGTGAGCTATGTCGATTATAAATTTCATTCAATCATAAATGACAGTCTCACTCCGGGATCGCTTTCAAACTATTTCTCTTCCTCTGATCTTAAGGATTTCGACATCCGTCAGAATGTTGAACTGCACTGGAACCAGAACAATACATCCAAGATTGGCTTTGATATGGCTGTGCATCATTACCATTTATTGTACAGCGACGTTTATGATCCCGTTATTGAATCCGATCCGTTCGCCGGTTTCGATCTGAATTCTATTGAAGCCTCTTTATATATGCAGGATGAAGCGCACATTACAGATGATCTCTTTATGAATATAGGCGGCCGGGTTTATTACTTCGACAAACAAAAACACTTAAGTCTTGAACCCAGGGTCTCTGCTGAATATTCGCCCTTTTCACGTTTCAGGGTAAAAGGAGCTTTTGCAATTGCACATCAGTACCTGCACCTGATCGTAAGGAATGATATTGCACTCCCGACCGATCTCTGGTATCCATCAACTGAAAATATTAAACCCGGTAATTCGACACAGTATGTATTCGGTTTAGACTACACTCTTCCGGAATATTTCATTTCAGTGGAAAGTTATTATAAAAGGATGAGAAACCTTTATGAATTTAAGAATAACCCAACGCTCGATCCACGCAACAAGAATATTGATAATCAGTTTACTGAGGGTCAAGGAGAAGCGTATGGAATTGAATTTTTTATAAACCGGACAGTCGGCGACCTGGCTGGCTGGGTTGGCTATACGCTTTCCTGGACACGCAGCAAATTCGACGAACTTAATGCCGGCAGAATTTTTTATCCCCGCTACGATAGGAGGCACGATGTATCTGTAGTTCTTACATATGATGCAGGCATAAGCTGGACATTCGGAGCAACCTGGGTTTATGGTTCCGGCCAGGGATATTCTTTTCCGACGGGACAATTTATTTTTACCGGGGTAGGGCTCGATGAAACAACAGCTATAAGATATAATTATACGGAAAGAAACGGTTATAAGCTTCCTGCTTATCATAAACTTGATCTTAACGCCGCATATAAATTTTTGTGGGCTGACTTAAAGTGGGAGGTGTTCTTAAACATCTATAATGTTTATAACAGGAATAACGCATTCGCTCAATATATTGCTTTTGAGAAAGATGCTGCAGGGAACGACGTACCGAGGCTAAAACAGATAAGCCTTTTCCCGGTCATTCCGATGGCCGGTATAAAACTGGAATTTTAATATGAACCGGATATGTTGTACGGCAATTATATTTCTCTCATTTTTATTTTCCTCCTGCGAAAATATTACTAATGTGGATTCAGCTGTTCCTTACAAAGAATATACAGTTGTCAACGCTGAACTTTCCGCTTATAAGATATTCAAAGGTGTCAGGATAACTCATACAATGCCTCTTGGTGTTCAATATGATATTCAAAAAACTGAGATAAAAAATGCACTCGCTTATCTGCTGGAGGATGGAACCAGGGTTATAACTCTGCATTATACATCAGAAGGATTGTACTATCCTGTCGAAGATCTGTATCCTGAACCCGGAAATCACTTCGAATTGTTTATTAAACTTGAAGGCAAATCAATATATGGTAAAACCTATATTCCTGAATCACCAGGAATTGTCGTAACTAGTAATGCAGGGAATAATTATCTTACAGCAATTGTAAATGCAGAACCGGGTGAAGCTTATGCGGCTGTCTGGCGGGTAGCCATCGGCAATGGGCAGCCTGATGAGATTGCCTCCGATTTTTATTCTGTAGAGTCGGCAGATCATTTCCCCTCTACACTTTTAGTCAGAACCATGGACATTTCCCCTCCTTTTAATTCTACAGAATATAGTGATAAATACTTTATCCAGGTATACGCCTTTGATAAGGATTATAAAGACTATTTTATTTCGAAAAAGAACAGTGATAAGATCACTAATACTTTTACTTCGGGCGGTGGACCGGTATCCTGGAATGTCTATGGAGAAAATGTGATAGGAATTTTTATTGGAGTCACGGAAGGTAATGCAATCCGATTATGAAAAGAGCATCAAAAATATTGTTTTTCATAAGCATGCTGCTTTCTGCAATATTATCAGGATGCCTTAAAGATAAAATTACTCCTCCCTCTGAATTTTCTTTGAATGATTCAGCGACACTATTATTTTTTCTTGAAGATGGAAGGAATTACTTCAACTCTAGTTTTATGCCCTCATTAGTTAATGCAGATGAGGTGGATTCCAACCTGCAGAATTATCTTCTACTGGATATAAGATCTTCTGAGGAATTTGCAGCGGGTCATATTGCCGGCGCACAAAATAAACCCCATTCCGAACTAATTTCATATTTGGAAAGTATCAATTATGCCCAATACCAAAAAATAGTTATTATAAGCGGCAACGGACAATCGTCCTCATTTTATGCATGCCTCCTTCAGCTTTATGGAATTGAGAACTCATATTCCCTGAACTACGGTATGGCCTCGTGGAATATGGTCTTTGCCGGCGAATGGCTGGATGCAATAGATAACAAGGATCTCAGCAATTTCACAGCTGACATTGTTTCAAAACCTGATTATACTCTCCTCCCTGAGGTTGAACTTGAAGGCAGCAATCTATCCGATGCTGCACATAGCAGGATCAGGGAAATAATGGATACTGATTATGAAGATAACCTTACAGGGAGTCACGGAATTGCCACCGTTGATTTCTCCTACCTTGCTTCAGCCGAAATTTCACTCCAATATTACATTATTTGTTACAATTCAGGTCCGCTCTATAAAGATTTTATTTCGGGAATAGGGCACCCGGCAGGAGCAGTACGTTATAGTCCCCCGCCTTCCGGTACAGACTTTAGCAGTGCATCCTATCTGCAGACGATTCCTTCTCAGAAGAAGATTGCAATATATTCTACTGACGGGCAGCTGAGCGCTTTTGCAGCTGCGTATCTTCGTGTGCTTGGGTATGATGCCCAGTCAATTTTGTTTGGAGCCAATAATATATTTTATGACCGTCTGGCTTCCGCTCCCGGTCTGAATAATGAAGCGTTTTCCGAATCGAAGATCAGGGATTATCCCTACGTCACCGGAAATTAAATTTATAAAGAAGTTTTTTCAATATGATCGGACAATGCGCAAAATAATTTACATACAATTGCTTTTTACTTCCCTGTTATTTACTGCCTGCGAAACGAGTACCGATGTAGACAGCGGAGTTCCATACAAGGAGTATACAGTCATAAATGCTCAGCTCTCCGCCTATAAAGTTTTTAACGGCGTGTATATAACCCATACACTTCCGCTTGATGTTTCCTATGATATTAAAAAAGCTGAAATCACAAATGCAATCGCTTACATTCTTGAAGCAGGCACAAGGGTAATCCCCTTACATTACTTTTCTGACGGTTTATATAAACCGATAAAGACTGTAGCGATACTGCCCGAGACTCAATATGAATTATTTGTCAGCATAAATAATAAAACAATTTATAGTAAAACGCTTGTCCCGGATGTTCCCAATGTAGTCAACGTTACAAATGTTCAGAATAATTACCTCTCAGCCCGTGTAACAGCAAAGTCCGGAGAGGCATATGGAGCAGCCTGGATAGTATCAGGAGGCGGAGGGCAGACTGCAGAAAAAGCCGATGATTTCTTTTCGGTGGAGACTTCCGATCATTACCCTTCAGATGTGCTGGTCAGAACACAGAATATTCCTCCTCCCTACAATACAAGCACCTACAGCGACAGATTCTTCATACAGGTTTATGCTTTTGATAAAGCTTATAAAGATTATTTTCTAACCAAAACCAACAGCAATCAGATTGATAACACTTTTACTTCCGGCGGCGGACCTGTTGTTTGGAATGTTTACGGAGAAGATGTCATTGGTCTCTTCATCGGGATGACAGAAGGAACTTTAACACATCCATGAAATATGTGAAAAGAATATTCTGCTTTATTTTCTTACTCTCACTGTCTTTTTCAGGATGTCTCAAGGATACACTAAACAATCCTGATTCCGGTGCTTCCCTGAATGATAATGCTAAATTACTATACTATCTTGAAGATGAAGGTGATTACATAAATACAAATAATATGCCTTCACTTGCCGACGTCGATGAAGTCTATTCCAATTTAGAATCATACCTCCTTCTGGATATCAGGCCCCCGGAAGAATTTTCAGCAGGTCATATTGATGGAGCAATAAATCTATCACATTCTGGTTTAATCACATTCCTTGACAGTATTGATTACACCTTTTATCCTAAGGTCGTTATAATCAGCCGGAACGGACAATCGTCAGCTTTTTATACATGCCTGCTTCGTCTCTACGGCTTTCAGAATGTGTTCTCAATGAGTTATGGTATGGCTGCCTGGAATCCGGATTTTTCATCCCAATGGCTTGGAGCACTTAGTCAAAATGAAAATCTCCTCACGACATTTAATCTTGAGTATGTACCAAAACCCGATTATAGTCCGCTGCCGTCAGTCAATCTTGAAAGCGGAAACCTGCGTGACGCAGTTAGCAAAAGGATCCTGCAGGTTATGGAGGAGGCGTACGAAGATAATCTTACAGGAGGATCGGGTTATGCAACAGTAGATTTTCAGAACCTTATGCTGAATTTTAATGAATACTTCATTGTCTGTTATAATGAGGGATTATTGTACAGGCAATTAATACTACATATTTCTCATCCTCCGGGAGCCGTACTTTATACACCTCCTCCCTCTTCATCGGATTTAAGCAGCTCTACATACCTCCAGACACTGCCCCAAAACCGAAAAATTGCATTTTACTCCACCGATGGCCAGTTAAGTGCTTTTGCCGCTGCATACCTCAAGGTACTTGGTTACGACGTAAAATCAGTCCTATTCGGAGCAAATAATATGTTCTACGATACTGTACTTGGAGCAGACGGATTAAAGGATGAAGCCTTCACAACCGAAAAAATAAAAAGCTATCCATATATGACAGGGAATTAATTCCTGATCAATGTTTATACTTTTTAGTTTACATTAGAAGGATACTTACCCTCATTCTCATCTTTTCTTTCATTTTTTTTGTAATTTTATTCCACATTCTTTTTTAAGAAATATAATATGACAACTGACCATAGCCTGGAAAAACTGATTGCCGGTGAAAAAGCAGTTGAGTTTATAAAAGACGGTATGCTCCTGGGACTGGGAACCGGGTCCACTGTATTCTATACGATTAAAAAAATCGGCGAACTTGTGCGCGAGGGAATGAGTCTTTCAGCAGTATCTACTTCTACGGCGACTTCACAGCTTGCAGCATCTCTCGGGATAGAGATACTGCCGTTTAATGAGATCACCAGGACAGATCTTACAATAGACGGTGCAGATGAAGTCGACCCCGATCTTAATGGAATCAAAGGAGGAGGCGGTGCACTTTTATATGAGAAACTCGTCGCGGAAGTTTCTGATAAAATTATCTGGGTAGTAGACTCGGACAAGCAGGTTACTAAACTCGGGAAGTTCCCTCTTCCGGTGGAAGTAGTCCAGTATGGACTTAACCACATTCTGCGGCAATTTACAGAAAGAGATTATAAGCCGGTTCTCAGGATTAAGGAGGGTAAGCCCTTTGTGACGGATGCCGGGAATTTTATCGTAGACCTCAATCTCAAGGTAATTCACAACCCGGAAGAACTGAACAGGGAGATCAAACTTTTAACCGGGGTTGTCGAAACCGGCCTGTTCCTTAACCTTGCAGATAAAGTAATAATCGGCAGAGGTAATAAGACAGAAATAATATCCCGGGATTTCTGATAAAATGACTGTAGAAGAAAAAGTTCTATCATTTCCTCTTAAACAGGCTCCCCTGGTTAAAATCAGTGATCCTCTGCTCAAAAATAATAGACTTTCACTCTATATAAAGAGAGAAGATCTGATTCACCCGTATATCTTCGGAAACAAGTGGTACAAATTAAAATATAACCTCATCGAAGCCGAAAAACAAAATAAAAAGACTCTATTAACCTTCGGAGGAGCATATTCAAATCATATTTTCGCAGTCGCTGCTGCAGGTTCAATATTCGGGTTTAAAACCATAGGCATTATCCGGGGAGAAGAACACCTCCCGTTCAATCCGGTATTGAATTTTGCAAAGAAAAGGAATATGCTGATTAATTATGTCAGCAGAACCGATTACAGGAAAAGAGCAGACGAGGATTTCATCTCGAAGCTGCATAAGGTTTATGGAAATTTTTATCTTCTGCCTGAAGGCGGTACAAATGAATTCGCAGTTAAGGGCTGTGCTGAAATCCCCAGCACGATTGATATCAATTATGAATATATCTGCACAGCCTGCGGAACCGGAGGTACAATTGCTGGTTTGATAGCAGGTGCATTACCAGGAACAAAAGTACTGGGATTTCCGGTATTAAAAGGTGCCAACTTCCTTAAGCAAAAAACTGCTGAACTGCTTTCCCGGTCTCAATCTTCTCCTTCGGGGAATTATGAAATGTTTATGGATTACCATTTCGGGGGCTATGCAAAATCGAATAACACCTTGCTTTCGTTTATCCGGGATTTTAACAAGAAAAATAATTTTATGGCTGACAGCATTTATTTTGGAAAAATGCTGTTCGGCATATATGATCTGATAAGGAAAGGTTATTTTATAAAGAATAAAACTATAATTGCTATCAACAGTGCCCCTGTTGAGAACGTGGTTTTATCCGTTTAGTTTTGTGTAATCTGAATTCCTTTCAAGATAGGAATTCTTTGCAAGCACCTCTTCCCTGAATTTTTGTTCGTCCAGTTTCAGTTTTCGGAATCGTTCTTCAAGATATTCCATAAATTCTTTTTCACTGAAACCCTTGTTCTCAGTATCCTGAGTTTTTTTTTCGTCCCTCTTCATGGCTGCCATCCACTCGTTTTTGAATTTATACTTGTTTATATAGTATAAAATTTTATATAATCATGCTGTGTCTAATATTACAATATTAATAGTTGTGAAGTGTTAATTAAATATTAAATCTTTAATAAACAGAAATAATAGCTGGACCCTTTTTTTTACCCTTTTATCTCTCCTACGAGTAATGCCGCCGGAAACCTGCTTAAAATATCACCGAGATCCAGGCTGTAACCAGCTTTAATAGTATCACCTGTAATCAGGTTTTTCAGATTTTTGAGCTCAAATGGAAGCCTGATGATTGTATTCTTCCATATATCTCTCCCCAAAGGCAGATTTCCGGCCTCTAAAAAGCCTGTTAAAAGCCTTGGTGCAATTACAATGGCAGCCAGGTTTTCATTTTCCCGCATATAACAGATTATATTTTTATTGTACTCTCCTGCCGAATTAAGAGAAGAATATTTACCAGCATTAAAAAGTTTCCGGTATTTTTTCTTTGCTCCCAGCACTTTTTTTATTAAAAACATTTTAACTGCTCCGTTTTTCATATTCGAAAATAAATAACCGAATAGTTCATCCATATCGGTTGACTTATTTATTCGGGCAATCATCTGCTGTCTCATCGAATAATCCACTGGTCTCCTGTTATCAGGGTCAACAAGACTGAAATCCCATAATTCAGTTCCCTGGTAAAAATCAGGAACACCCGGACAGGTCATTTTGATAAGGACCTGTGAGAGGGAATTAAAAATTCCAAAATGCGATACATATTCCTGAAATTCCAGGAAATCATTCGGGAAAAGGTTAGACTCTGATATTGTTAATATTTTATCAATAAATGCCAGAAATGCTTTTTCATAAGTTTCATCAGGTTTAACCCAAGCTGTATAGACTTTGGCCTCACGAACTACTTTTATTGCATATTCCTTGATTCTTTTGCGGAAGGATTCACTAAATGTGTCATCAAAAGGCAGGGTGCCAATAAGAGTCTGGTATAAAAAATATTCATCATTTTTATCAGGAAGTAATCGTCCGGCGGATTCTTTTTTATATTTCAGGTTCATATTATGCCATTTTTTTACCCGCAAATTCCATTCATCAGGGATTTCAGATAACACATTTATTCTCGCTCTCACATCTTCACCCCTCTTAGTGTCGTGTGTCGATGTTGTATTAAGGCTGTATGCCCATTTAATTCCTCTCTGCCTGATTTTCTTGTGGAATTCTCTTAGCCCAAGACCAAAATACGACGGGTTGCCGCCTACTTCATTCAAAGAAATCAGCCGGTTAAATACATATAATGCAGTATCTTCGAATCCTTTTGCCATCAAAGGACCGGTAAGCTGCTGAAATTTCATTATAAAATAGACAGATTTCTGATATAGTTCAGGCAGCAAATTAGTATGCCGAAGCATAAGCAGCTTCCCGATATAACCTATCTCATATTCTAACCTTGGATTATTATACTTCAATTCTCCGATGGTCTTTTCTATATAAGCTATTTCATACTTTGTAATTTTCGTTCCGTTTACATATGTTCTGTAAATAGGAAAATGCACCAGGATTTCCTCGAGTGCGGTTTTAATCCCATTAAGAGTTATATCAGCCCCATGCCGATCCTGTTTGGCTATATCTTCCACGATCAGGCTTAATCGTTCCAGTTCTCCGGCCATTCTTGTATTTATGATCAGCCGTTTCTTATCCACTACCATTTCATCAAAAGAAACATTACTCCTTGTAAATTGCGTATAAATACGGCTGAATTTATTCTCATTCGATGATTTGCAGAAAATCCCATTAACAAAGTTCAGGAACTCATATCCTGTTGTTCCCTCAACAGGCCATGACTCAGGGAGTTTCTCCTCCATCTCAAGGATTTTCTCAACAATCAAGTATCTGCCGTCTATTCTTTCCCGGACTCTTTTTAAGTATTCTTCGGGATCATAAAGACCGTCTATGTGGTCCACCCTGAGACCATCTATTTTATCTTCTTTTATTAATTTAAATATAAGCGAGTGTGTGCGGTTGAAGACTTCTTCATTTTCAATTTTGAGTGAGATCAGGCTGCTTATATTGAAAAAACGCCTGTAATTAATTTCCTCGTTTGCTACCTTCCAATAAGCCAACCTGAAATACTGGTCGGATAACAATTTATCAAGAAGATCGAAACTCTCAGGTTTTTCATTTATGCCGTTGTAAATTTTCAATGTTTCATCAATGTACATCTTTACCTGCTCATCACCTGAGTAAAGCTCCCACAGCAGTGCCTTTATGAATTTGATCTGATTATATCTTTCATCCATTTCTTCGTAAGTGGGAAGGAATTTTATTATGTGAAGTAGGCCAAGAAGTCTGATTACTGCCGGATAATTCCGGCCGACCTTATTCTGTAGTTTGTCAAATCTCGATGAAAGTATATCGGAATATGTACCAACCCTTACCGGAAATTTATTTTCATAATAATTTATACTGAAGCCATCCTCGTCGTACGCAAGGGAAATCTCTTTATCTTCAAGGGATTCCTGGTAGTACCTGCCAAGGAAAGGGGCGAGCATCCTAGGTTTATCACCAAAATGACCGTAATTCCATTCCACATCGAAGAAGTTATAAAACCTTGAATCAGGCCCGTTCTCAAGCAGATCGACCAGCATTTTGTTTTCAAAATCAAAAGCCATATGGTTGGGAACGATATCCTGAAGCCATTGAATACCTTTTTCCTTTGCTTCAAAGATAAGCTTATCAAAGTCATCTCCTGAATCAAGTTCCGGGTTAAGTTGAGTAGGATCTACAACATCGTAACCGTG
>Ga0075281_1000022_pt1 | contig 9929 bp, 5 predicted proteins | sample SF_Rice_10C_80N__4_FD_69766 | JGI IMG/M metagenome (GOLD analysis project Ga0075281, IMG submission 69766) | Rice paddy soil microbial communities from Twitchell Island, California, USA - SF_Rice_10C_80N_103 | ecosystem: Environmental > Terrestrial > Soil > Paddy field/soil | place: USA: Twitchell... | reverse complement strand
CAGTATAAAGAGCTGGAAAATAGCATTATTGAACAATTAAAATCTGCTTACTACGAACTTTATTTCATTCAGAAGAAAATTGATATAAACAAGGAAAACCAAAAGCTCCTCAACCAGATGACAAATATAACCGCAAAACAGTATGAAGTAGGAACTGGCAAACAAACCGATATGCTGCGGGCACAAACTGAATTATCGACCTTAATAAATGACGGGGTGAATCTTGAAAATGAAAAAATAAATTCGGAAACAATGTTAAACACAATACTTAACCGACCGCCTACCGGAACTTTCCCTGAAATAACGTCAATAGAAGATTCCATTCCCGGCTGGAATTATCAACAGCTTTCTGAGCTGGCATTTGAAAACAGGGCAGAACTTAAGGCTATGCAGTCAAATATTAAAATGAATAAAGCTGAACTGGCATCATCAAAGCTCGGATATTATCCGGATATAATGGTACAGCTTATGTATAAAAATATGACCGGTACTAACAAAGATTTTTGGTCAACGATGGTTGGAGTAAATATCCCGATTGCATTCTGGTCAAAAGATAAATATTCAGAAAAGATTGAGGAAAACAGGATAAATATCAGTACCGCTGAGGAACAGTACAACTCTTCCAAAAATATGATTGCAAGCCAGGTTCAGAATGCATTGATAGGTATTAAGAGTAATAAAAATTTAAATGACCTTTATAAGGATACTGTAATCCCGCAAGCGCAGCAAACACTTCAATCCACATTATCAGAATACCAGGCAGGCAAAACGGAATTCCTTATGATTATTGATGCATACAAAATGGTTCTTATGGCTAAACAAGATTATTATATGGCACAAATGAATTATATGCAGAGCCAGGCACAGCTTGAAAAGGCTGTAGGGTTATCTATCAATGACATAAAAGAAAGAATACAATAAAATTTATAAGATGGTATTCCCGCAAGCGGGAACAACAGTTAAAAGATTGAGGAAATAAAATGTTGAATGAAAATAAATCGTCCTTACCAATTAAAAAGCTGGTTATAACCGGTATCATTACCTTAATGATCGGATTAGCGACAGGATGGCTGATATTTGGAAACCACAATGATCAGTCTTCAGGAAATAATGGTGAGAGGAAAATACTTTTTTACCGCTCACCGATGAATCCAACGGTTACATCGGCTGCTCCCAAAAAAGATGAAATGGGGATGGATTATGTCCCTGTATATGCAGATGAAAATGCTTCGGTTAAAGGTGAAAGGAAAATACTTTATTACCGGTCCCCAATGAATCCGCAGCAAACCTCACCCGTAGCTAAAAAGGATGAAATGGGGATGGATTATGTCCCTGTATATGCAGATGAAGCAGGCTCGGGTACAGTCCATATAGATCCTGCAACACAGCAAAACATTGGCTTAACAACCGATACTGTAGAAAAAAGAAAATTGTCCCGCAACATAAGAACCACAGCTAACATTACTTATGATGAAACCAGGCTTTACACCATCAACACAAAAATAATGGGTTATGTTGAAAAGCTCTTTGTAGATTATACAGGACAGCTTGTTAAAAAAGGACAGCCGCTCCTTGAAGTTTACAGTCCCGATCTAGTCAGCACTCAGGAAGAATATCTCCAGGCGATTAAATATAAAAATGAAATTTCCGGCGGTTCGGCCTTAAGCATACAAGGTGCGGATCAATTAGTGGAAAGTGCTAAGCGAAGACTCCTTTATTGGGACATTTCCGAGAGTGAAATCCAGGCTCTTGAAAAAAGAGGAACTCCAAAAAAAACCATGACAATATATTCCCCTGCGAATGGTATTGTAACTGATAAGATGGTTATCAACGGACAAAATATTATGCCGGGTATGACCCTGTATAAGATAGCCGATCTTACAACTGTTTGGGGAATCGCCCAGATTTATCAATATGAACTTCAATGGATTAAAGTTGGAGATAAGGCAGATCTTAATTTATCTTATATGCCGGGAAAAACTTTTCAGGGCCGTATAACTTACATCTATCCTTATCTCGATTCGGAATCGAAAACTGCCCAGGTAAGAATTGAAATTCAAAACATACATAATTATGAATTCAAACCCGGAATGTTTGCAGATGTTTCTATTAAATCTCCACTAACTGTTGTAACTGTAGCAGTCCCAAATCAGGCAATAATCCATACCGGAACAAAAGATGTAGCAATAATAGCATTGGGCAACGGCTACTTTAAACCTGTAAACGTAACGCTTGGTGCACGCGGTGATGGCGGTTATATTCAGGTAATCAATGGCTTGAATGAAGGTGATAATATAGTAACATCTTCCCAGTTCCTGATAGATTCTGAAAGTAATTTAAATGCCGCACTGAATAATATGAATCAGCCGGACTTATCTCAGGATAAAAAACCGGAACAGCAGAATAATTTGTCTGAAAAAACTTCATCCGATACCGGAAGCGGGAAGAAGATGCTAATTGAAAAGAAAGAAAGCAAATCAGATATGAAAAAGGAAAATCATTCAACGCCGGTTGAATATAAGGGTGTAATTGATGTAAAGTCAATTGATGATAATAAAGATGGGAAAGTCTTTCAGGATGTTATGGACTGGAATGTAATCTCGGATAAACCGGGCACATGTCCTCTTTGTGGCATGACATTGAAGGAATTTTCCATAAAAGAGGCAGAATATAATTTAAAGGCTAATGGATATAAGGTTAAATAAATAAACTTTAATGAAGGATATAAGTTGAAAACTAAAAAAAGATTCAAGGTATAAATCAAGTGAAAATAAAGTCTGTTTGCTTCTATGGTTTTTACCCTATACAGGTTAACCTATTTCACCGGTATCATCTACAGGAGTCGAAATGCTAGAAAAAATTATTGAGTATTCAGTTCGAAACAGGTTTATTATAATTCTTGCGGTGGTTTTCCTGATGGGATGGGGAATTTACTCCTTGTCCAGCATACCCGTTGATGCAATACCCGATTTAAGTGATGTCCAGGTAATTATTTATACAAAATATGATGGACAGTCGCCTAAAATTGTTGAAGACCAGGTAACATATCCGCTTACAACATCACTTGTTTCTGTACCCGGTTCTAAAGTAGTCAGAGGATATTCTTTCTTCGGTTATTCGTTGGTTTACGTAATCTTTGAAGACGGTACCGACATTTATTGGGCGCGCAGCAGGGTTCTGGAATATCTTAACTATGCTCAAAAACGATTACCCCCGGAAGTTATTCCGACTTTAGGACCCGATGCAACAGGCATAGGTTGGGTTTATGAATATACGTTATCATCCCCTAAACGTTCTCTGGCTGACCTTCGTTCTTACCAGGATTGGTATTTAAAATATCAGTTAAGTACAGTAGCTGGAGTTTCAGAAGTTGCAAGTGTAGGAGGCTTTGTAAAACAGTACCAGGTTACAGTCGATCCCGCAAAATTACTTGCGTATAACATCCCTCTAAATATGATTGATATGGCATTAAAAAAGTCCAACAATGATGCCGGCGGTGAGGTAATTGAAATGGGTGAATCAGAATTTATGATAAGAGGATTGGGCTACATAAGATCACTTCAGGATGTAGAGAACATTCCTGTAATGGTTGATAAAAATACAAATACACCAGTTTATATAAAAGATATTGCTGACGTTGCATATGGTCCTGAAATGCGCAGAGGTATTGCGGAATCTAACGGAACAGGAGAGAGTGTAGGCGGGATAATTGTAATGCGTTATGGCGAAAATGCACTTACTGTTATTAACGGAGTTAAGAAGAAACTTGCTGAATTAAAACAGGGGCTTCCTGCAGATGTAACTATTACACCGGTTTATGATCGTTCAGGTTTGATTGAAAGAGCAATAGACACATTGAAAGATAAACTAATTGAAGAAATTATAATCGTTGCCTTTGTTTGTATTATTTTTCTGCTGCATTTCCGCAGCGCTTTGGTAGCTATCTTTACTTTACCGACCGCAATTTTGATGGCTTTCATTGTTATGAAAGCTCAGGGAATCAATGCAAATATAATGTCGCTTGGAGGAATTGCAATAGCAATTGGGGCGATGGTTGATGCCGCAATTATAATGATTGAAAATGCGCATAAACATATAGAACACGATATGCAAAAGCCTCCCGAACAAAGACGCGAACGCTGGCAGCTCATAATTGATGCCGCAAAGGAAGTCGGTCCCTCATTATTTTATTCCTTGCTGGTAATAACGGTTTCTTTCATTCCAATCTTTACCCTGGGAGCACAGGAAGGAAAATTATTCAAACCGCTTGCATTTACTAAAACATACTCAATGGCTGCGGCAGCAATATTATCCATAACTCTTGTCCCTGTTTTAATGGGTTACTGGATTCGTGGAAAAATTCAGCCGGAAGAAAAAAACCCGGTAAATAAATTTTTAATAAAAATCTATCATCCGGTGGTCAATTTTGTAATCAGAAAATGGAAACTGGTTATACTATCGACGCTTATCCTGCTCAGCATAACTTATATTCCTTTTTCGGCGATAGGCAGCGAATTTATGCCGCCGCTTTATGAAGGCGATTTGCTTTATATGCCTACAACCCTTCCTGGAATATCGATTACCAAGGCACGACAATTACTTCAGCAGACTGATAAAATAATTGCATCATTTCCTGAAGTACATCATGTGTTCGGTAAAATAGGAAGAGCTGAAACAGCAACAGACCCGGCCGGTCTTGATATGATAGAAACAACCATTATGCTGAAACCCGAAAGTGAATGGCCAAAAGGTATGACGGTTAAAAAACTGATAGATGAAATGGATAAGGCAATTCATTTCCCGGGTTTAACAAATTCCTGGACAATGCCTATTAAAACAAGGACGGATATGCTTAGTACCGGCATTAAAACTCCGGTAGGAATAAAAATTTCCGGTCCCAGCCTTGACACTTTACAGCAAATCGGTGAAAAAGTTGAAGCGGTTATGAGAACTATCCCTGGTACATTAAGTGCATACGCTGAAAGAACCGTCGGAGGAAATTATATCGATATAAATATAAATCGCCTTGAAGCTGCAAGATATGGTTTAACGATACAGGATGTTGAAGATGTTATTCAATCTGCAATGGGCGGAATGAATGTTACTTCCACTGTTGAAGGTCTGGAGAGATATCCTGTTAATCTGAGATATGGCCGTGAACAACGTGATAACATTGATGATTTAAAAAGAGTACTTGTACCTACACCTACAGGTGCACAGATACCAATGGGACAGCTTGCTGAATTCTCGATGCATAAAGGACCAATGGTTATTAAAACCGAAGGAACAAGACCTAATGCGTGGGTTTACATCGATCTAAAAACTTCAGATATTGGCTCGTATGTAAAAGAAGCACAGAGAATAGTTTCTCAAAAAATAAAACTTCCTGTCGGCTATAGTCTTATCTGGAGCGGCGAATTTGAATATATGCAGCACGCAGAACAACGGCTGATGATTGTTATCCCGATGACCCTGTTCATAATATTCCTGATAATTTATTTAAATACAAAATCTTTTAAGAAAGTTGCAATCATCTTTTTAGCTGTTCCCTTTTCGCTGGTAGGTGCTTTCTGGCTGCTATATATACTTGGATACAATCTTAGTATTGCTGTCTGGGTCGGAATAATTGCACTTGCCGGGCTTGATGCCGAAACCGGTGTCATTATGCTTCTTTATCTTGACGTTGCTTATAAAGAATGGCAGAGTAAAGGAGAGATGAGAGGTATAAGAGATTTAACAAATTCAATTCATCACGGTGCTGTAAAAAGAGTGCGACCAAAAATTATGACTGCTTCGGTTATCATTGCAGGCTTAATTCCAATTATGTGGAGCACCGGTACAGGCGCCGATGTAATGAAGAGAATTGCCGCACCAATGCTGGGGGGAGTTCTCACCTCAGTTTTGATGGAACTGGCAGTCTACCCGGTTATTTATTATTTGTGGAAATCTTATGAATTAAGAAAACAGTTCAGACTCGAAGGAAAATTGATAGAAAATTAAATAGAACTAATTCTAATAAACCCGGCACTTTATGCGGAATGACCTGAATGCATTAATTTTTAAGTAAGATATGACTATACAAAAAACGAATGATTCAAAAATGGAACCTTCAAAAATGAATAATACCATTAATACTGAAGACCGACAGGGATGACAGAAACTCCCAAAGTGGTTGACAACAGAGTTGACAACCGACATGAAGGGTGGAATGAGTTTGCCAGGTAAGAGAAGGAAAAATAGGCTCAAAGTTTATAAAAGATCCTGAAGATTATTCCAAAAACCTTACTGATGATTGGAAAACGTCTGCAGGTACAATGCAGCATTAGTTAATGTTGATAACGACAATATAGACACAATATATTTAATTAGAAAATCCATAATTTATTCTGCCAGCGGAGAACCAATATGATCGGAAACTTATTCATAACAGCATCACTTATAACAGGAATTTTTACTGTTATAATGTACTACTACACTTTCAAAGGATATACGAACACCCTTGTGCTTGCGCGCAGGGGTTATTATGCGATGACACTCTTCGCTGCCGGAGCAAGCGCAGTTCTGCTTTATTTTATCCTCACTCATCAGTACCAGTATAATTATGTTTTCGAATACAGCAGCAATGAGCTTTCGTTCGGACTGCTGCTTTCGTCTTTCTTTGCAGGACAGGAAGGAAGCTTTCTGCTATGGCTTTTATTTTCTGCAATTCTTGGTTTATTCCTTATAAGAAACCTTTCCGGCGATTCAGCACGGGAATCTTCTTTTATGATGGTTTACACTTTAATCGCAGTTTTCCTTGCTGTTCTGATCAGTCCTTTTCTTAAAAATCCATTCACCTCAATCTGGGCCGACCCAAATTATATGCAGTTGAAATATTTTAACTCATCATACCTGGGAATGCCGGATCTGCGGCGGTTCATAATGGCTGATAATACCGGGCAGCAGTTCCTGCAGACAGGTCCCCAGCTGCAGGCGGTTCTTGCTTCACTAAACATCCCTATCGATAAATTTCTTACCGCAGGGAAAGGTTTGAATCCCCTGCTTCAGAACTTCTGGATGCAGATCCATCCCCCTCTTCTGTTTGTCGGTTTCGCGATGACAGCCATCCCCTATTCATTCGCGATGTCGGCCATATTTAGAAGGGACTATAAGACGTGGGTCAGCAAATCGCTGCCATGGCTTTCTGTTTCAATGTCGGTGCTGGGACTCGCAATTATGATCGGCGGATACTGGGCTTACGGTGTACTTGGCTGGGGTGGTTTTTGGGGATGGGATCCGGTTGAGAATTCAAGTCTTGTTCCCTGGATAATAGGAATTGCTTTGTTACATACACTGATAATACAGAAAAATACTCAGTTAAAAGGCGGAAAAGGTAAATACATCAGAACAAACCTTGTTCTCTCTATTATGACATTCGTTTTTGTAATATACAGTACCTTCCTTACAAGAAGCGGTATCCTTTCTGAAGCTTCCGTTCATTCATTTGTGGCACCCGGAATGACCACATACCTTTTACTTCTCGGCTTCATCCTTACTTTTACAATCCTTGGTGTTGGCGGAGTAGCAGCCAGATGGAAAGACCTTAAAAGTCTCTCCGGCTCAGAAGAAAAATTCCTGAGCAGGGAGACCGGATTATTCTATGGTTCTGCACTAATGCTTGGTTCAGCTCTAATCATTATTCTCGGTACTTCATCTCCTATTTTCGGCAGCTCTGTTGATATCAGCTACTACACTACGATGAATTTTCCTCTCGCTATTTTTATGATGTTCATGATTGCTTTTACCCTGATACTGAGGTGGCGTTCTACCGATAAAAAAGAACTGATCCGTTTGACAGTGATCCATCTGGTAATTGCCGGAGCTGCAGCAGCAGTGATTGCATTTGCAGCCGGTATGTCATCAATTTATTTTATAATATTTACATTAACAGCCTGCTTCGTAATTTCAACCAACATCAGCACAATTCTGAAAAGTCTGAAAATTAATTACCTGATCACAGGCGGTCAGATCGCACATATTGGAGTAGGTATCTTTCTTCTTGGAGTATTACTCTCAGGTAACTTTTCCGAATCAGAGCAGCTGACACTTCCAAAAGGAAAAGAAGTTAAAGCCTTAAACCATACTTTTGTTTTCACAGGTTATAACAGAATTACGGGCAGCGATAAATATTCCTTTGATGTTCAGATAAAAAGCAAAACCAGGACAGTAAAAGCCTCGCCTGTAATGTTTATATCCGGTTTCAATAATTCGCTTATGAGAGAACCTGATATCCTGCCGGGCTGGGGAAAAGATATTTATATATCACCCGTTGGTTATGATGAGAACGGCGTTGGAAGTGCCGGTCAAGGTAACTCCGGTGAAGTGCTCACGGTAGAAGCAAGCATCAAACGAAATATGGATCTGGTATGGTCGGGGGTGATACTGATTACTGCGGGACTAATTGTCGCCGCATTCAGACGCAGACGTGAAAATTTATCAGTGCAGCTTTAATTAATTTACTAAATAATAACCCTATATAAAGGAAATAAAAATGAAAGCGTCCTTATTAAAACAATCCTCACTTTTTACATTACTTCTTACATTTCTGCTGACAGCAGGTTCATTTGCACAGGATAAAAAAGATGATGCAAACTGCTGTACTGCAAAAAGCAAAGTTGAATGTATGGATGGTGCAAAGATGAATCATTCCGCAATGTCGGAAATGAATGACTCAACTAATGCAGAGTATTCTGATATGACAGCTAAGCAAGTTGATAATAAACTTGAAGCCTGGAATGCAGTTTGCCCTGTAAGAGGAGAGGAAATCGATCCCGAAGCTAACAAGGTAGAATACAACGGAAAAGTTTATGGATTCTGCTGCAATGGCTGCGATAGCAAGTTTAAAGCAAATCCGGAAAAATATTCGAAAAACCTGAGTGAGGACGGAAAAACATTTACAGGCACAAAATAGCTGAAATGTTTTAAAGGCAATTTACAGGATTACAGTGATTTCTGTAATCCTGGACTTGTCTGGCTTTTATTATCCATAAAATGTTGACTATCACATATCTTAGGATTTATGAACTATTATTTAACTATATGTGTCTAATAAGTAAAAGAACGCGAGGTAAATAAAATGTTTCATAACTGGATGTGGGGCGGAGGAATGTGGTTCGGATGGATATTCTGGCTGGTAGTTATAGGCCTTATAGTATGGCTGGTTGTAAATCAGTCAGGCAGGAACAGAAATCAGAACCAGGTAAATCCTCACATTGATTCACCCCTTGATATCTTAAAGAAGAGATATGCTAAGGGTGAAATTACAAAAGAACAATTTGATCAGATGAAAAAAGATCTGCAGTAGATCAAAGATAGTACGTGAATGGATAATAAGGAAGTATGAGGCATTTCCCCGCTTAACTTACAGTTGAAATAACTTCAAAAATGAAGTTACTACGTGAATTTGTAGATGTTATCGCAGTAGTTGTCAGGTGAGCCGGAAGAAGAGCGGATTATGCTGGTATTATGCCCGGAGTTAAGACGCTTCAAGGACGGTTCATCACTAATTTTGGGGAAGAAATGATGAATTATTAAAAAAAATTAGCGAATTGGGCGGACTTAACGAATTAATTTTACGAACTGACGAATTAACAATTCAGAAATTATCGACGATTATATTATTTAATTTTTCAATCTGAAGTTCAACCCACCTGCCAAAATGATATAGTACATCGAATTGGGGCGGACTTAACGAATGCATTTAACGAATGAACAATTAAGATAATTTCGATTGCATTATATAACTTTTTAATCGGGAGTTCAACCATCACAGAAAGTGTCCACTGATTTAGTATATATTGCCGGTGATGATTAGAAAGATTAAATCGTATGCGTTCTAAAATAAATAAGCTATTCGACAAGTTCTCATTCATTATATCACGCTTTGCCGG
>Ga0075281_1000021_pt1 | contig 10269 bp, 7 predicted proteins | sample SF_Rice_10C_80N__4_FD_69766 | JGI IMG/M metagenome (GOLD analysis project Ga0075281, IMG submission 69766) | Rice paddy soil microbial communities from Twitchell Island, California, USA - SF_Rice_10C_80N_103 | ecosystem: Environmental > Terrestrial > Soil > Paddy field/soil | place: USA... | reverse complement strand
CCGAGCCCGGTTCGCGGACCGGCTCGAGATCGCGCTCTCGCAGGCCCGCCGCGAGGGGTTTCCTCTCGCGATCCTCTTCCTCGACCTCGACCGCTTCAAGGTGGTCAACGACAGTCTCGGCCACAAGGTCGGCGACCTCCTCCTGCAGAAGGTGGCGCTCCGGCTCTCGCAGATGATCCGCGGCGGGGACACCCTCGCGCGGCTCGGCGGGGACGAGTTCATCATCCTGCTGTCGCGGATCGTGCAGGACGAGGACGCCGCGCGCGTCGCCCAGAACGTGCTCGCCCTCTTCCGCAAGCCGTTCGTCCTCGGCGAACGGGAGCTCTTCATCACGGCGTCGATCGGGATCAGCCTCTTCCCGCGGCACGGCGAGGACCGGGAATCGCTCGTCAAGAACGCCGACATCGCGATGTACCGCGCCAAGCAGGAAGGACGCGACAACTTCCAGTTCCACACCTCGCAGCACACGCACGACGCGATCCGGCGCCTCGCGCTCGAGACGGACCTCCGCAAGGCGCTCGACCAGGACCAGGTCGGCGTCTATTTCCAGCCCCTCGTCGACACCCGCACGGGCGCGCTCGTGGGCGCCGAGGCGCTCGCGCGGTGGGAGCATCCGCTCCGCGGTCTGCTGAGACCGTCGGAATTCATCCCGATCGCGGAGGAGACGGGTCTCATCGTCCCGCTCGGCGCCCGGATCCTTCGTGCGGCGTGCGAGCAAATGCGCGTATGGCACGCGGCCGGCCGCCCGGAGCTGCGCCTGTCGGTGAACCTCTCCGCCCGGCAATTCCACCAGAAGGAGCTCGCCGCGCAGGTCGACCGCGTCCTGCGGGAGACCGGGCTCGCCGCCGGGATGCTCGAGCTCGAGATCACCGAGAGCATCGCGATGAAGGACGTCGCCGCGAGCGTCGTCGCGCTGCGCGCGTTGAAGGACCTCGGCGTCCGGATCACGATCGACGACTTCGGGACCGGCTACTCCTCCCTCTCGTATCTGAAGAAGTTCCCGATCGACACGATCAAGATCGACCAGGCGTTCGTGCACGACGTCTGCTCCGACGCCAACGACGCGGCGATCGTCCGCGCCGCGATCGTGATGGCCCACGAGCTGAAGCTCGACGTGATCGCGGAAGGCGTCGAGACCGACGACCAGGTCGCGTTCCTGCGGCGGCGCGATTGCCACGTGATGCAGGGGTATCTCTTCAGCGAGCCGGTCCCGCCCGACGCGTTCCACGCCCTGCTGCGCGCGAAGACGGTCTACGAAGCCCCGCCCGGCTGATCCGGGGCGGGATGCGGGGGGCGCTCGCCGCGGACGAGCGCGATCGCGTGGGGCAGGAGCGCGGCGACGGACCGAAAGCATTCGACCGCCCCGCGCGGCGAGCCGGGAAGCGCGAGGCAGACCGTGGCGCCGGCGACGCCGGCGACCTCGCGGGAGAGGTAGGCCGCGGGGAACGCCGCTCCCGTCTCCGCGCGCATCTTCTCCGCGAGGCCGGGAATCTCGAAATCGACGGCGTCCCGGAAGGCCTCGGGAGTCCGGTCCCGGGGCGACACTCCCGTTCCGCCGGTCGCGAGGACGAGGTCGAGCCCCGCGCGGCTCCATCTCCGGATTCGCTCCGCGATCGCCGTCCGGTCGTCGGCCACCACCGCGCTCTCCTCGACGCGGACGTCCGGCAGCGCCTCTCGGCAGGCGGCGGCGAGCGCGGGCCCCCCGCCGTCCTCCCGCTCCCCCGCCGCGACCGCGTCGGAGACGGTGAGGATCGCGACCCGGATCATTCGCGCGGACGTCTCCGGGGTCCCCGGCGCGGCGGCGCGACGAAGCGTCCCGAGCGTCCGCCGCTCTTCTCGACGAGCATGATCTCCGCGATCCGGCACCCCCGGTCGATCCCTTTCACCATGTCGTAGAGCGCGAGGCACGCGGCCGCGACGGCGGTCAGCGCCTCCATTTCGACGCCGGTCTTCGCGTCGGTCGTCGCGCGCGCGGAGACGAAGACGCTCCGCGACGGGGCGTCGAGGACGAGGTCGACCGAGACCCCGTCGAGGGGCACCGGGTGGCACAGGGGCACGATCTCGGAGGTGCGCTTGGCCGCCTGGATGCCGGCGATCCGGGCGACCGCGAGCGCGTCACCCTTCGCCAGCGAGCCGGCGGCGAGGGCCTCGAACGCCGCCGATGAGAGACGCACCTCCCCCCGAGCGACGGCCGCCCGCCGCGTGGCCGGCTTTTCACCGACATCGACCATTCGAGCCCGCCCGCGGGCGTCCACGTGCGATTCGCGTCTCATTTCGAGCGATTGTAAAGGTGAAATAATCCAAGCGCATGGAGAACCCCGCCGATTTCGGGTTCGTCCGGGTGGCCGCCGCGGTCCCCGTGTGCACGCCGACGCGCCCCGACGTCAACGCGAACCGGATCGCCGCGCTCGCGGAGAAGGCCGCCGACGACGGCGCACGCGTCGTCGTCTTCCCGGAGCTCGCGATCTCGGGCTACACGTGCGGCGATCTCTTCCTCCAGAAACGGCTGGAGGAGGACGTCCGGAAGGCCGCGCAGGATCTGGCTGGCGCGCTTCCGCGGTCGGTCGTCGCCGTCGTCGGTGCCCCCTGGCGGTTCCGGGGGATGCTTTTCAATGCCGCGCTCGTCTTTTCCGGGGGGAGGCTCGCCGGCATCGTTCCGAAGACCTTCCTCCCGAACTACAAGGAGTTCTACGAGAAGCGCTGGTTCGTCTCCGGCGCGGCCACCGACGGCGGCGACTGCGTCGTCGGCCGGGAACCGGTTCCCTTCGGCCGGGACCTCCTCTTCCGGGCAGGATGGGAACGGGAGCTCCTCTTCGGGGTCGAGATCTGCGAGGACCTCTGGGTGCCGACCCCGCCCTCGTCGGCCCAGGCCCTCGCGGGGGCGCAGCTCCTGATGAACCTCTCGGCCTCCGACGAGACGATCGGAAAGAGCGACTACCGGCGCACGCACCTCGTCGCGGCGCAGTCGGCGCGGTGCCTCGCGGGGCTGATCTACGTCTCGTGCGGACCGGGCGAGTCGTCGTCGGACCTGGTCTTCGGCGGCCACACGCTGATCGCCGAGAACGGCGCGATCCTCGCCGAGGACCGGCGCTTCCAGGAGGGCCCGACGCTGACCGTCGCGGACGTCGATCTCGACCGGCTCACCGCCGACCGCGACCGGACCGGCAGCTTCGCCGACGCCGCCGCGGCGAGCGCGGCGCGATTCCGGACCGTGACGGTCTCGGAGAAGGCGGCCGCCGCCCGGAAGTTCACCCGGCGCATCGAGCCGGCGCCCTTCGTTCCGGCCGACCCGGCGACGCTCGACGCCCGCTGCGAGGAAGTCGTCCAGATCCAGACCGGGGGACTCCAGCGCCGCCTGCGACATCTGGCAAAGCTCCGGCCGGTCATCGGCCTCTCGGGCGGCCTCGACTCGGCGCTCGCCGGCCTCGTCTGCGCGCGGACGCTCATGAAGATGGAGGTCGCGCCGCGTGCGCTTCTCGCGGTTTCGATGCCCGGCCCCGGAACTTCGGCTCGCACCCGGGAGAACGCCCGGAAGCTCGCCGGGTCCCTCGGCGCGGAGCTGCGCGAGATTTCGATCGACGCGGCGCTCGCGCAGCACTTGAAGGACATCGCCCACTCGGGCGCGCCCGACCGGACCTTCGAGAACGCGCAGTCGCGCGAGCGCACGCAGATTCTGATGGACCTCGCCAACGCCGAAGGGGGCGTCGTCATCGGGACGGCGGACCTCTCGGAGATCGCGCTCGGCTGGTCGACCTACGGCGGCGACCACATCTCGATGTACGACGTCAACGCCTCCGTCCCGAAGACGCTCGTGCGGCAGGTCGTGGCCTGGTTCGCGCGCGGCGGCCCTCCCGCGCTCGCGGCCGTACTCGAGGACATTCTCGGGACGCCCGTCTCCCCCGAGCTCCTGCCGATGCGGGACGGCGCGATCCACCAGAAAACGGAGGAGATCCTCGGCCCGTTCGAGCTGCACGATTTCTTCCTCTATCACTTCCTCCGCGGCGGCGACCCCCCTCGGAAGCTCCTCTTCCTCGCCGCGCGCGCGTTCGACGGCGTCTACCCGGAGGACGTCCGCGTCAAGACGCTCCGCACCTTCCTCACCCGTTTCTTCGCGAACCAGTACAAGCGCAATGCGATGCCGGACGGGCCGAAGGTCGGCACGGTCGCGCTCTCGCCGCGCGGCGACTGGCGCATGCCCGCCGACGTCTCCGCGGAGACCTGGCTGGCGGATCTACCGGAGGATTAGTCGAAAGGCACAAAGTCGAAAGTCAAAGGTCAGGAGGCGAGCGGCGGGGGCCGCGGACCTCGGCTTTTCAGACCGCCGTTTTCGACTTTTGGACTTTCGACTTTCGACTTTCCCTGTCAGAACCCCTCGAGCATGCTCGTCACGAGCGACTGCGCGAACCGGTCCGCCTCGGCGTCGATCGCGACGTTTTCGAGGTCGGAGTAGTTCGAGGCGCCCACACCGCCGCCGGCCGCGTCGTAGTTCTCGCGGAACGTGTAGGCGTCGTTCTTCCAGAGGACCTTTCCCGACGGAATCTCGGTGAACGCGACCTTCGCGGTGATCTGGATCTGGTACCGGGTCGCGCGTCCGAGCGAGTCCGCCGCGACCGGATAGAGCGCGAAGCCGACGATCTCGCCGGAGAGCTCGGCGTCTCCGTCCCCCTCTTTCGGCGAGACCGAGAAGCGCCCGCGCGCGGCCAGCTCACGGACGACGGCCGACGAGAGCCTCTGCTCGAGGCCGACCCGCGGCGTCGAGTTCTTGAACGTCGGAAACGCGATCCGTTTGATCGTGTCGGGAAGAAGGCTGCCTCGCCCGACGAGCGCGTAGCCGCACCCGCCGGTCCCGGCCGCGAGCGCCAGCATCAACGCGGCGACCGCGCGCCTCAACGGACGATCCAAGCTCGTCCTCAACGGACGATCCAAGCTCGTCCTCAACGGACGATTCAAGCTCGTCCTCACCGGACGACGACGTTGACGAGTCGGTCGGGCACGAAGATGACCTTCACCCTTTCCTTCCCCGCCATCCACTTCGCGATCGACTCCGTCCCCTCCGCCGCTCTCAGGACGTCGGCCTCCGCGGCGCCGCGCGGCAGCGTGACCTGGCCGCGGAGGCGGCCGTTGACCTGCACCGCGAACTCGGCCAGGACTTCCCGGGCGAGGGCGGGATCGAACGCGGGCCAGCCGCTCCGGAGCAGGGTCTGGCGGCCTCCGAGCCGCTCGTTCAGCTCCTCGGTCAAGTGCGGTGCCACGGGATGCGCGAGGGCGACGAGGGTTCGCGCCGCCGCGTACTTCTCCGCGGCCGGCGCCGCCTCGTCGGCGACGAGATCCGCCACTTCCCGCACGTATTCCATCAGGTGGGCGACGGCGGTGTGGAACGAGAAGGCCTCGAAGTCCTCCGTCACCTTCCGGACGGCCGCGTGCCGCGCGCGGACCGCGGGAGAATCCGCCCGATCCTCCCCTCCGGCGGCGGGAGGCGCCGCCTGCTCCGTCAGCTTGTCGACCGTCGCCCGGAGCCGCGCGAGGAATCGTTCCGCGCCCGCGATTCCCTGGTCGCTCCACTCCGCCTCGAACTCCGCCGGCCCGAGGAAAAGCACGTACGTCCGGACGACGTCCGCGCCCCGGGCGGCGATCAGCGGGTCGAGGGAGACCGCGTTCCCGCGCGATTTCGACATCTTCTCGATCCGTCCCGTCGGGCTGATTCGCGTGATCATCCCCTGGTTGAAGAGGGCCGCGAAGGGCTCGTCCACGTCGACGAGGCCGAGCTTTCTCATCACCCGCGCGAAGAAGCGCGCGTAGAGGAGGTGAAGGATCGCGTGCTCGATCCCGCCGACGTACTGCGTGACCGGCGTCCAGCGGCGCGCGATCGCGGGGTCGAACGGCGCGCGCGCGTCGTGCGGGTCGAGATACCGCGCGTAGTACCAGGACGAGTCGACGAACGTGTCCATCGTGTCGGTCTCGCGGCGGGCGGGACCGCCGCATCGCGGGCAGGACGTCCGCACGAAGGCCTCGACCTTCTCCAGCGGGTTGCCTCCCTTCCCCGTGAACGGGGCGTCGGGCGGAAGGACGACGGGGAGATCTGCGTCGGGCACGGGCACCCAGCCGTCCTTCTCGCAGCGGATCATCGGGATCGGCGTCCCCCAGTAGCGCTGCCGGGAGATCAGCCAGTCGCGGATCCGGTAGGTCACCCGGCCGCGTCCCCACCCGTTCCTCTCGAGGGTCGCGATCGCCTTGCCGACGGCCCCGGGGCCGTTCGGGGTGCCGTCCCACTCCCCCGACCGGTAGAGGAAGCCCGCGTCGGGAGACGCGGCCGTCATCGCCGCGGGATCGAGCTCCCCCCCGTCGGTGCGATAGACGGGGCGGATCGGAAGGCCGAACTTGCGCGCGAACTCGAAGTCGCGCTGGTCGTGGGCCGGGACCGCCATGATCGCGCCGGTCCCGTAGTCGGGGAGGACGAAGTTCGCGAGCCAGATGGGAAGGTTCTCGCCGTTGACGGGATTGACCGCGAACGACCCCGTCGGGAGGCCTTCCTTCTCCGCCCCCTCGGCTTCCCGGGTGATCCGGGACTCCCGGCGGACTTTCGCGGCGAACTCCTCGATGCGCCCCGGGTCGCCGCTCGACGCCGCGAGCCGCGAGACGAGAGGATGCTCCGGGGCGAGCGCGAGGAACGTCGCGCCGTACAGCGTGTCGGGGCGCGTCGTGAACACGGTGAGCGTCTCCCCGAGCGCGGGGACGAAAAAGTCCACCTCCGCGCCGACGCTGCGTCCGATCCAGTTCCGCTGCATCGTCAGGACCTTCTCGGGCCACTTCCCCTCGAGGGCGTCGATCCCGGCGAGGAGCGACTCGGCCTCGTCGGTGATCTTGAAGAACCACTGCTCGAGCTCGCGCTGGACGACGGGGCTCTTGCAGCGGTCGCAGATCCCTCCTTCGGCCTGCTCGTTGGCGAGCACCGTCTCGCAGGAAGGACACCAGTTCACGGGAGCCTTCTTGCGGACGGCGAGACCCCGTTCCCACATCCGGAGGAAGAACCACTGGTTCCAGCGGTAGTACTCCGGTTCGCACGTCGCGATCTCCTTGCTCCAGTCGTAGAGAACCCCCCACGACCGGAACTGCTCCTTCATCGCGGCGATGTTGGCGAGCGTCGACTGCCGCGGCGGAATGCCGACCTGGATCGCGTAGTTCTCCGCGGGCAGGCCGAAGGCGTCCCATCCCATGGGGCAGAAGACCGTCTGTCCGCGCTGTCGCCAGAAGCGGTGCAGCGCGTCCGTCAGGAAGTAGGTCCGCGCGTGCCCGACGTGGAGGCGGTCGCCCGACGGATAGGGAAGCATGACGAGCAGGTAGACGCCCGAGACCGACGGATCGGCGGTGTCGACGAAAGCGATTCGCTCGTCCTCCCAACGCCGGCGCCATTTGACCTCGATCTCTCGCGTGTCGGACATGAGCGAGCCAATCTACGCGAGGAGACGCGCCGATTCAAGGCGTCGCGGGCGCGGCGATGCGTCGCGCCGATCGCGTCCGCGCGTCAGGGCGGGCCGCCGTCGGCGTTCAGGAGCCGCACGATCGCCTCCGGGATCTCGACGAGAGGGCGGACTTCGTCGACCGCGCCGGACAGCGCCGCCTCGCGCGGCATCCCGAACACGACCGCCGATTCTTCGGATTCGGCGATCGCCTTCCCCCCGACGCGGCGAATCTCGAGGACGCCGTCGCGTCCGTCGCTTCCCATGCCGGTGAGGACGATCGCGATCGCCCGCGGACCCGCCGCCGCCGCCGCGCTGCGGAACAGCCGGTCCACGGAGGGCGAATACAGGTCGTTGCCGGCGCGCTCCGCCACCCGCGCGCGATACGCGGGGGCCCCGCCGACGACGTCGAGGTGCGCGCCCCCCGGCGCCACGTAGGCGCGCCCCGGCTGCAGGAGCTGGCCGTCGCGGGCCTCGAGGACCGGAAACCCCGCGACCCGCGAGAGCCGTTCGGCGAAGAGCCCGGTGAAGCCCGCGGGCATGTGCTGCGCGACGACGATCGGACAGCCGAGCACCGGCAGCGCGGGCAGGAGCGAGGAGAGCGCCGCCGGCCCTCCGGTCGACGCGCCGATGACGACGATCGCGCCGGGCCGGGCCGACCGGGGCGCCGCGCCGGGCGGCGGCACAACGGCCGGGACCGCGGACTCTCCGGGGTATCGCGCGGCCGCGGCGGCGCGGACCTTCTCGACGAGGGTCGACTCGAGCCGCTCGTACTCGAGCGACGCGTGCGCCTGCGGCTTCAGGACGAAATCCAGGGCGCCGAGGTCGAGCGCCCGGAAGACGTCGTCGCGCCCCTGCCGCGACGACACGACGATCGCCGGGATCCGCAGGTTCGCCGCGAGCCATCGCAGCACCGAGAACCCGTCGAGCCCCGGCATCTCGAGGTCGAGCGTGATCACGTCCGGCCGGTGCGCCACCGCGAGCCGGATCGCCTCCTCCCCGTTCACCGCGGTCGCCACGACCTTGAGCTCCGGGTCCTTCTGGACCATCCGGGAAATCGTCACGCGCGAAAACGCGCTGTCGTCGACGACGAGGACGCGGATCATTTCCGGTACGCCAGGTCGTGCGGCAGCTGGCGCAGCCGGAAGGCGGTCGAGAACGCGACGAGTGACTCGACGCGGCCGAGGAAGAGGTGTCCTCCGGGGAGCAGCCGGTCGTACAGCGACGCGACGACGGAGCGCTGGGCCCGGTCCTCGAGGTAGATCAGCACGTTTCGGCAGAAGATCACGTGAAAGCGCGGGAGCGCGGCGAGCCTCGACGCCTCGACGAGGTTGACGCGTCCGAACGCGACGCGCCGGCGGACCTCTTCCCTCAACCGGAACCGGCCGGCCCCCTCGGATTCGAAGAAGCGGGCCCGGCGTTCTTCGGAAGTCTGGCGGAACGCGTTCTCGCGGAAGACGGCGACGCGCGCCCGCGCGAGACTCGCCGACGAGAGATCGCTCCCGAAGATTTCCACCGAGTGCCGGTCGAAGAATCCCTTCTCCTCGAGAAGCATCGCGATCGTGTAAGGCTCCTCTCCGGACGCGCACCCGGCGCTCCAGATCCGGAGCGGGCCGGGGTCCGCCTCGCGATCCCATTCCGGGAGCAGGTCTTCGGAGAAGGCGGCGAGCTGCTCGTTTTCGCGGAAGAAGTAGGTCTCCGGATTCGTGATCCGGTCGAGCAGCGCGTCGAACTCGAGCTCCTCGCCGGGACCGTAGCGCAACCGATAGAAGTACGCGCGGGGACTTTCGAGCCGGAGCTCCTCGATGCGGTGGCGGACGCGCGACTCGAGCAGGAACCGGTTCGACTCGGTGAAGTCGATCCCGCTCCGGGCCCGGATCATGTCGGCGAAGATCCGGAACAGGTCGTTCGGAAACGGCGCGCCGCCGTTGTCGGTCACGGCGCCGCGTCGGCCCGGAGCACCTCCGACAGGACGGCGGCGCGGCGCGGGTCGGCCTCCCTCCACGCGCGCTCGACCGCGCCCGGAAACCTCCGCCGGAACCGCAGGAGCGTCGCCGCCAGGTCCTCGGCGATCGCCTCGCGCGAGAGCGCCTCGACGACGGTACCGACGTCCGACTCCACCGCGATCGCCTCGAGAGCCGTGAGCGCGGAGCGCGCGACGAGGTCGTCCGGGTCCTCGAGGAGGGACCGTCGGAGGATCGGCCGGCGGTCGTAGCGCGCCCGCCGGCCCATCGCCTCGAGGGCGGTGGCCCGGAGACGCCAGTCGGGGTCCGAGACGCGCCGCTCGATCGCCTTCTCCGCCTCGAACTCGCGGGAATCGGCCGCCGCCGAGAGCGCGGCCTGCCGGACCTCCGGATCGGCGTCGTCGAGCGACGCCGCGATCGCCTCCCACGCGGCGGGTCCCCCGATCGCGCCGATGGCCTCGAGCGCCGCGATTCTTTCCGGCGGCTCGCCGCGCGCCGCGATATTCCGGAGCCGCCGCGACGCTTCGTCGCCGCCGAGCGAGGCGAGACAGCGGCAGGCGGCGGCCCTTACCCAGAGATCGTCGTCGTCGAGCGACGCGAAGATCGCCTCCCGGTGCGACGCGGCCCTCCCCGACACGCAGAGGGCCTGCACGGCAACCTGCCGCACGTGCGCGCTCTCGTCGGCGAGCGCGTGCTCGAAGACGGCCGCCATCGACGGGTCGCTCTCCTTCCCCGCGATCGCGACCGCGCGGCCCCGCACGACCGCGTCCTCGTCCCGGCTCGCCGAGAGGAGCTGCGCCCGAAAGTCCTCTCCCCCGAGCCCGGCCAGCAGCGCCAGGGCATTCGCG
>Ga0075281_1000020_pt1 | contig 10273 bp, 10 predicted proteins | sample SF_Rice_10C_80N__4_FD_69766 | JGI IMG/M metagenome (GOLD analysis project Ga0075281, IMG submission 69766) | Rice paddy soil microbial communities from Twitchell Island, California, USA - SF_Rice_10C_80N_103 | ecosystem: Environmental > Terrestrial > Soil > Paddy field/soil | place: USA... | reverse complement strand
AGAAGAAACAGGCCGTATTTCATATGTATTCAGCTTAAAATTATGCATGGCTACTAAAGCGGAGTTCTCACCAAGCATAGAAACACAAACCAGCATAATCAGTATAAGAATAAACGCTGCATCAAGTTTGCCTGATTTTTCAACTTCAAGTCGTGGAATATGGATAACAAACCTTCTGTACAAGGCATACAGGCAGGCAATTATTACAAGAACAGAAAATACATCCTGAATGATTGTTACAGCAGAATAAAATGGTCCTGCAAAATGCCAGGTGAAAGGGGTATAGAAACCCTGTATAAAGGCTTCAACAACGGCAAAAAGAAACAGGACAAAACCCCAGAATATTGTAAGATGGAGCAGTCCCGCTTTAGGATCCCTTAATAATTTAGTTTGGGCGAATGCAACCGTCCAGACCCTTTTAATTCTGTCTACAACCCTGCCGCTCCTATCATCTTTTTTCTTCGCCAGAAACATGTAGACAATAAGTTTCCTGCAGCTCCAGGTAAATAAACCCAATGCAAAAATCAGGGAAACAATGAATATGATATTTTTTAATTCCATATTAACCGCAGCATTAAAACATTATAAAAAAGAATCATCTTCTTCTGCGATTTTTATAAATTCCTGAATAAATCGCCGCACCGGTAAAAATTTTAATAATCGTCCAGACAGAAAATATAATCGCGCCTGCTTTTAAAGATTCCGTCCAATCGTGGAGATAAAATGTATTTAGAAAAACCGTCCCGCTTAATAAGATAATCGCTTCAGCTGCGATCATGGATATTACAACCGAAAAGTAATTTTTGTTTTTTTCAACAATATAACCTGCTGCAAATGCTGCCAGAGGGAATGCCAGGAGGTAGCCGCCGGTCGGCCCGAATAAGCTGGCAAATCCATAAAAACCATCAGCTGTTGGTGCAAATACCGGCAATCCTATAACACCCAGGGATAAATACAGAAGCTGGGTATAGGCTCCTTTTTTGGCTCCAAGAAATGCTCCTGACAATCCAACCATTAAGGTTTGTAAAGTAAACGGAACCGGTTTTACCGGAATACTAATTTGTGCAGCCACTGCTGTAAGCAACGTAAAAGAGAAAATCCAGAATATATCCGTAGATGTCACTCTTGTTAATATTTTGGAGTATACGACAGCATTATTCTTTGAGATCATAAATTCCTCAGTTAAGGTTATTGTTAAAAAATTGGTAAGTTTTTTCAAGGATTGCTTCAAATTTTTCGTTAGTTCCTTCAAAAGGATGTTTAATATCAAATGTATGCCCAGCTGCCGGAACAACGTATAAATCAGTTAAATCTTTATCGGCAAGAGCATACAGCTTTTCGGCCTCTTCAAGAGGTACAGCCAGGTCCTGCTCTCCATGAACTATAAATAACGGTTTATTCAATTCCCTCACAGCCTTTTCAATATTTAATCTATCATCCTTATTCTTTTCAAGGTCATCCAGCAATGAAACGTTTAGCTTCATCACTTGTTTGGTCCTTGTATTTATTACTTCAAAAACCCCCCTTTTTCGCCACACTTCTTTTTGTCTTTTTGAATACCTGTCAAAAGTTGAAACGGATGACCAGGCGCCAACAGCGTTTACCTCTGGCCTTTGACATGCTGTTAAAAGAGATATTCCTCCGCCCCGACTGTGACCCAGTAAACCAAGTTTGTTATTGGACGTTCCTCCAAAGAATCCGTTAAAATACGCATTGATTAGCTGCGAAAGCTCATCTAATTCGAGTGAAAAGGTATTAGCAGCGAATCTATCCAATTCATCAAATTCAGTGAGACTTTGACCCACACCGTTATGCGAAAAATTAAAGCTAAGAACAAAAAATCCTTTAGAGGAAAAATAATTTCCTATATACGGTCCAAACCCCCAATCTTTAAAACCTTTGAAACCAGGGACAAAAATCAAACACGGAGACAAGCGCAGATTTTCTATCCCGAAAGCAGTGATCCTTAGACTGTCGTGCTTTTCAGTGGTAAGTATAAAATCTTTGCTCATTGTGTCAAATATGGTTATTAAAGTAAGAAAAGTCAAGAAAACAGGGCATAAATCAAACTTTTTAGATTTATGTGATATCAGCATTATTTCTTTTTGTTTTTCATTTAAGTATTTTCTCTTAAGAGAATGTAAAGAATAGGAGCAAAGATTGAGATACCTGCTTGTAATTCCCTCAATTGATATTAAAAATGGCAAAACTGTCAGAGTTGTGCAGGGAATTCCTGAACTTGATTGTAAAGAATACGGGAGCGACCCTGTCGAAATGGCGAGGATCTGGCGAGCAGAAAATGCTAAATTGCTTCACGTAGTGGATTTTGACGGAGCTTTCGAACATTCCAAAAGGAATGTAGAAATTATTCGTGAGATTTGTTCTTCTGTGATAATACCTGTTGAATATACAGGCGGAATACGGACACTGGAAGATGCCGAAAGAATGTTTGATATAGGTGTCAGCCGCCTGGCAATAAATACCATGGCCTATGAAAATCCAGCGGAATTTGCAAGGGTCTTTGATAAATTCGGACCTGCAAAAATTGTGATGTCTCTTGATGTACTAAATGATGAGATGATCGTAAGAGGCAGAAGGAAAAAAACCGGTTTGAATTATCTGGATTACTCGAAGAAACTTTCAGATATGGGAGTTGAAAGATTTATTGTAACTGATGTGGACAGAAACGGAACAATGTCGGGACCAAATCTGGAACTCTCCAAAAGAATAGCAAATGCAACCAATCAGAAAGTAACAGTCTCAGGCGGTGTCAGGAATAAAGATGAACTGATGGATGTTCAGGCGTTAATTCCCCTTGGAATTGATTCAGTTATTGTAGGCCGGGCCCTCTATGAAAACCGTTTCCCCTGCCAGAAGTTATGGCGGGTGGCCGAAGCCGGTTTATTCAACTAATGGAGAAATAATGGAAAACAATAATAAAGTTGTTCACAGTAGTTTCTGGTCTAATTTTTTCAAGTCACCTACAGAAAAAGTCGATTTGCAGAAATCACTGCTTTCGATTCCAATTTTCAGCAGACTCAGGCGGAGAGAGCTGACAATGCTGATGAATATTATTCATAACAGGAATTATGTTTCAGGCGAATATATTTTTTACCAGGGTGACCCCGGGCTTGGTCTTTATTTGATCCGGGACGGTGAAGTCATTATTCAACGAAAAAAGGAGGAAGAGGAAATCATATCACTTGCCTCGTTCACGAAAGGCGATTTCTTCGGTGAACTGGCTTTGATTGACGGAGAGAAGCGTTCCGCTTCTGCAATAAGTAATTCCGATACCCGTCTTGCGGTAATATTTAAACCGGATCTCGATGAATTTATTGAAAACTACCCTAAAAGCGGAATAAAGATACTCAGAGGGATTTCAGAGATCATCGCCACAAGACTGAGAAAATTGAATGAGGATAATTTCAATCTTCAAAATAAATTAGAAGTTAAAATGGAGGCAACTTATGGAACCTAATATTTCCAAAGTGCTTGTTCCGATTGATTTTTCTGATTACTCCAAAAACGCTTTAAAATATGCTGTTAACTTTGTTAAACACTTTCATGCTCAGTTAATTCTTATATATGTTGTTGAACCGGTAATTTATCCTCCGGATTTCAGTATGGGGCAAATTGCAATTCCATCAGTCGATCTTGAAATGGATAAGAGAGCGATCGATGAGTTGAATAAACTTGCCGAATTGGAAATTCCGGCAGATATAAAGGTTAAATCGATCGTTAAAACCGGAAAACCTTTTATCGAAATTATAGAAATTGCTGAAGATGAAAACATTGATTTAATCATCATTGCAACTCATGGTCATACAGGTATGGAACATATCTTATTTGGGAGTACGGCTGAGAAAGTGGTAAGAAAGGCTCCCTGCCCGGTACTGACACTGAGAGAACCGATTAAAGGATTTCTGTTTAAAGATGAGTTGAAAAAGGGAAAGTTGAATTCTGATTAATTTTTTCTATCTATCACAAAATCCACAAGGCCCTCAAGTGCAATTTTTGCAGGGGAGTCCGGGAATATCTTAAGTGAATTTTTAGCTCGCTGGGAGTAGTCGTGTGCAGTTTTTAATGCGTAGTCAATCCCCTGGTTATTCCTGACAAACTCTATTATCTGCCTCGTGTTCTCTTTGCCATCATTATTTTTAATTAATCGTCTGATTTTATCAGCTTCATTCTTTGGAACTTTCTTCAAAGAATAAATCAGGGGCAGGGTTATTTTCTTTTCCTTAATATCGCCACCTACCGGTTTCCCGGTAATTTTTGAACTCCCCTCATAATCGAGGATATCATCTCTTATCTGGAAGGCCATTCCGATGGATTCCCCAAAACTTTTCATGGCCTCATGGTACTCTTTATTTTCCGATGTACTCATCGATCCAATCATACAGCAAGTTTCAAGCAATGAAGCCGTCTTATCGGAAATCACTTTGAAATATGTTTCTTCATCGATGTCAAGTTTGCGGGTTTTCTGGATCTGCAGCAGTTCACCTTCCGACATTCTTTTTACCGCATTGGTGATGACACCGAGGAAATCAAAATCATTACCTTCTACGGCGATCATCAATCCTCTTGACAGGAGATAATCCCCCATAAGAACGGCTGCCTTATTTTTAAATACAGCATTAATCGACCAGAAGCTCCGCCTTTTATCGGCATTATCAACAACATCATCGTGGATCAGCGTGGCGGTGTGAAGCAGTTCTACAAGTACAGCACCCCTGTAACTTCTCTGAGTAACCTTGCCTGATAATTTTGCCGAAAGGAGAACAAGCAGAGGCCTTATCTTTTTTCCTTTCTGCCTTATAATATATTTTGCAATAAGATCTACAAGTCCGACGTTGCTCTTCATTGATTTCTTAAACAGCTGATCAAATTCCTCAAGCTCAGTTTTAATGGGCTGACTTATTTCAGTTAAAGCTTTTTTTATCAATGTTTCTTCATGGCTATTTTTGAAATGAAAATACTTATTTCATATAATAAAACCAATGGAACAGCCAGCACAACCTGTGAGACAGGATCCGTGCCGGGAGTAAGAAATGCTGCAAGCACCATTATAATAACAATTGCATGCTTCCTGTATTTCTTCATGAAGGCAGGAGTTAATATATGCAGTTTTGTAAGGAAGAATGAAATCATAGGGAGTTCAAATACCACACCGGCAGCAAGAACCACACTCACAATTATTGAGACGTACTCATCAATTGCAAATTCATTTTTAATAAGCTCAGTACCAAACTGATGAATAAATTTGAATGCAAGAGGAATCATTACGAAGTATGCGAAAGCAATTCCTATTAAGAAACTTATCGTACTATAAAATACAATAAGAAGAATATACTTCCTTTCTTTTTTCCTAAGTGCCGGTGAAAGAAATTTCCATAGCTGATAAAACAGATTAGGGAGGCTTAATATTACACCGCCAATCAGTGCAACCTGGAAATACAGAAAAAGCTGTCCAAATGGTTTAAGATTCTGCAGCTGAAGGCCATTATCCTGTGCAGGTTTTAAAAGAACATCTGTCACCAGGAAATCAACAAAAATCCAGCTTATTATAGTTCCTGCAACGACTCCGATAATAGAGTAAATAAGTCTCCACCTTAACTCTTCGAGATGATCAAGGAATGTCATCTCTACTTCATTGGATTCTTCTTCTAAATAATCAATACTATTGAGTTCTTTGGTTGCCACAATATTTCAAATCAAATTAGACCGGCATATAGAGGAAATTTTGAACAGAGATCCTTCACTTCAATTCTGATCTCTTCAAGTTTTGAATCATTATCAAAGTTGTTGACGGCATTATTTATGAACCCGGCAATAAGCATCATTTCATTTTCTTTCATACCTCTTGTGGTAACAGCAGGAGTTCCTATCCTTACCCCGCTAGTTACAAAAGGACTACGCTGGTCGAAAGGGACCATGTTTTTATTAACCGTTATGCCTGCTTTTTCGAGTGAATTTTCGGCCTGCTTGCCGGTAATATTTTTATTGGTCAAATCTATTAACATTAAATGATTATCACTACCACCAGAGATCAGATTAAAATTATATTCTGCTAATTTTGCGGAAAGGGCCTGAGAATTACTAATAATCTGACCTGCATAATCCTTAAAAGAATCCTGAAGTGCTTCCCCGAATGCAACAGCTTTTGCCATAATGATGTGCATCAGGGGTCCGCCCTGAATGCCCGGCATAACCATACTGTCAAGAATTTCAGACATCATTTTCACACGATCACCCTTTGGAGTTTTTACGCCCATCGGATTCTCATAATCTTTACCCATCAGAATAATACCCCCTCTTGGTCCGCGGAGTGTTTTATGAGTTGTAGAAGTTACAACATCACAATATTTAAGAGGGTTATCAAGGAAACCTTTGGCTATAAGTCCTGCGGGATGGGCCATATCGCACATAAAGAAAGCGCCAACTGAATCGGCTATTTCCCTGAATTTTTTATAATCCCATTCACGCGGATAAGCACTTGCGCCAGCTACTATAATTTTCGGCCTCTCCTTTTTAGCGAGCTCAGCTATCAGATCATAATCCAGGGTCTTGGTTTCCTTGTTAAGGGTATATCCAACGGCTTCATATAATTTGCCGGAAAAATTCACAGGTGATCCATGAGTAAGATGACCGCCATGAGCAAGACTCAATCCCAGTATTTTATCTCCCGGATTCAGCAAAGCCATATAAACTGCCATATTAGCCTGCGAGCCGCTATGCGGCTGGACATTTACATATTCAGCGTCAAATAATTCTTTTAGTCTGTCTCTTGCAATGTTTTCTGCCATATCAACGAATTCACAACCGCCGTAGTAACGTTTGCCGGGATAACCCTCAGCATATTTATTTGTGAGTACTGAACCTGCCGCCTCCAGAACTGCAGGACTTACAAAATTTTCTGAAGCTATTAACTCCAGCTTTTCCTGCTGTCTCCGGGTTTCAAAAGTTAAGACTTCAAAAATTTCTTTATCTTTTTGAATATTAGAATATGTCATATTGGTTTCACTGATTTGTAATAAATTGAATAATTTTCAGTTTGAAAATATAACAAATAAAAAGAAAAGGTTCCGGGTGTATTCCACGGAACCTTTTCTTTTTAACTAATTAATTATTTGATTTTAAGGGACTGTTACACTTTTTCCAATCCATGCATAGCAATCACCTGACGGACTGACTGTCTGACCGGATTTATATTTTCTGAAGAAATAATCTTCCTGTGTCGGGACAGAACCGGATAAAGCGCTTATTCTTTCGCGCGCTTGTGAAAAATTCGGATCTACAGAAAGTGCCTTCCTGTAAGTGTCAACAGCGATCTGGTAAGTAACTTTGGCATCAAAATCAAAGGTGCAGTTTCTTGCTGCCTGTTCATATAATAAACCTTCATAATAAACCGCCTGTGCCCAGCCGTTTCCAACATCATTTGCTTTTTGGAATTGAGTCCGTGCTGCGGATAATTGTCCCTTGTCTTTATATACAAGTCCGAGGTTCAGATAGTGGTTTTTATTCTGAGGATCAAGCTGAATTAATTTTTTAAAGGTATCTTCTGCCTTATTCAGCTGATCAGTTTTCTGGTAAGCCTGTGCAAGCTGAGTCAAATAATTTACAGATTCGGGCGATTGATTAACAAGAAATTCAAGCGGAACTATTGCCTCCTGAAAATCATTGGCCTTCATTGCAGTGGAAGCGTATTTCCAGGCCTTTTCGGGATTTTCTTTATCATTCTCCCAGTTCTTTTTTGTCAAAGCAACAAGCTCATCGATATTTTCAACCAGACCTTCAAGTTCCTGGGGCCACTGAGGATTATTCGGCTCCTTGTCACTCAGCTTAGTGTACATATCAATAGCTTTTGTTTTATAATCATTTGAGTCAGAGGCATTCGCTTTGTATAGTTGACCAAGCATATTGTAATAATAAGAATCGAGATCCGGGTTATATTTAAACGCAAGTTCATAATCAGCGATGACACTATCAGCAGGCATTTTTAGCCATTCCTGTTCAACAAAGGATTTTCTAACCTGGAAGTATCCCTTTGAATCCGGATTGTATTTTTCCGCAAGGTCATACAGATAACTCATTGTATCAGCAATAGCTTCCTTCATTTCGGGTGCAATGTCCGAGGAATCATGCAAATACCATAACGCATCTTCCATTTTAAAATAGATATACTTTGAAAACTTTTCAGGATTCGACTGGAGAACCTGCCAGCCATAGGGTACTGCGCTCTGAAAATCTTTGTTTTTATAATATTCTGAGAAGAGACTATACAGCTCAAGGATTTTTGTTGAATCATCAGGAATAACTACTAAGGCATTGCCTTTGGGAAAAGCTGAAAAAACACTTAGCAGCAGGAAGAGAAAGGTGAAAGCAGAAATTTTTGAGAATATACCGGATTTATTTTGTTTAGATTCTTTCATTTTATTTTTCCTCTCGAATAAACCATATGTCGCCGAGACTGACTGTTAAATATAACTTTAATATGTTTTCCTTAAAAAGACCCGGATCAGTTGTGCCTCGCACCGCATACTGGAGACCCAGATCTAGTGTGTTAGCTATGCTTAATGGAAGTGAAAAACCTCCTGAAACTGAATATTGATTAACACCTTCACTATTCACTAAATACTGTGTCTGTTCAAAACTTAAACCTGCCCGCCAGATTATTTGTTCCCAGAAAGATGACCCTAATGCCTGCTGGGGAGTATATTCAAAACCAGCACTGATTTTTGAAGCATTCCTAAGATTTCTGAAAGTTCTGTCATTAAAAGAAAAATTCTTCCAAGCCTGAAAAACATAATCTAAACTTAATAAATATTTCTTATTTAACGTAAAACTTAAACCTGCACTGATTCTACCAGGTACCTTCATATTGACAATTCCGGTTGTAACAGTATCTGTTCCAAGTGTTGTTCTGGAGGTGAGAACTGTATCTGTCCGCAATTCGGAGAGATAGTTATATGACAATCCCAGTCGCATATCACTCAGCCCATCAAGGTTAAACAAGCCGGCTAAATCCGGCGATATTAGTCCTAATGTTGTCCCTATCCCCTTTGGACGGTATTCCTTTGTATATTGTGCATTAGCATTAGATTGATCCAGGAAAGTTATAGTTGATATATAATCGATATTTCCGAAATAATAATCCAGGGTTGCACCAATACTCAAATCAATAGGAAGTTTATAGGATGAGCCCAGGAATAATTTTGATAGACCGCCTCTGCCTTTGTAGGCAGTCTGATAATTTCCACTGGATGATTGAACAGAATTCTCAACATCATAGCTCACATTAGAGAAAGGTACTATGCCGGCAGCACTACCGATACCATAACGGCTGCTTATAGGAAAAGCTAAAGTGAAACCGCCGAATTCGGCTTTCGCAGAATAATTAGATGTGTTATTATCTGATAGAAATGATCCGTGATAATCCAGGTTAAATTCTATTCTGGTTCTTTTAAGATGAAATAAAGCCGCGGGATTATAAAAACTTATAAAATTCTCAGGAGATTCGGCAACCCCGACCTGTCCCATTCCAAGTTTCCGGGCGGAATAAGCAAAGTTGATGTCTCCTATACCTAAACGGGAATAAGGTGAAGAAGATTGAGAATATATCTCCGGAGCCAGCAAGGTTATGAGCATTAATAACAGAGGGATAATTTTATAGTTCATCATTTGCCTGTATAAATAATTACCAAACGAGGTCTTAATGAGGTCTCAGCTGCATCGCTTCCTTTTAACGCAAATAAATCCACCGCTATATTCTGTCCGCCTGCAGCCAGAATAAATCCATTATTGTCATGATATCCGCTGGCAATGCTTTGTATAAACCGGGCAATATTTCCCGTGAAAGTGTTGCCATCCCGGTTTAAAATAATACCGGAAGTAGTATCATATGCAGTATCGGAGGAATCTTTTGCAAAATATGCAACTATTGAATTAGTATAAGTGTCACCGGTTTTTGTAGCACTACTGTCCAGATAAACTGTGAACTGAGCCTTATTGACTATTGCTCCTTTTTGTAGGAAGGATAGATCAAATTTCACCCTGGCATCAACCGCTAATCCGGCCTGCACTGCAATATCACCGGACGGAAGAACGGGTTTATCTCCGGTTAAAATACTTACATCGGGCAGACTTATATACTTCAAAGTATCAACATTACCGGATTCAGATACAACTATTGTCAGCGTGGGAAGGCCTATAGCATTAACATTGTAAGCATCAAAACCAACTATCCGGTCAGCTCCCGTAGTATCGGGCTTGA
>Ga0075281_1000017_pt1 | contig 10321 bp, 6 predicted proteins | sample SF_Rice_10C_80N__4_FD_69766 | JGI IMG/M metagenome (GOLD analysis project Ga0075281, IMG submission 69766) | Rice paddy soil microbial communities from Twitchell Island, California, USA - SF_Rice_10C_80N_103 | ecosystem: Environmental > Terrestrial > Soil > Paddy field/soil | place: USA... | reverse complement strand
TATTATTTTCAATAAGGAGTCCCTTACAATACCATGCCCTGAAAAGGTCTCCCCTCCTGGGTACATCGAGGTTCTTCTTCCCCTCTATCAGGTTATCCTTAATTCTGCCGTTGTCAGCCTGTCTGAAATAAATTCCGAATAACACCGATATAAGCTTATTTCTTTGAATATTTACATTATCCGTCTTAACCAGTATTCCGGCATCCTCCCTGTCAAGTAGTTTACCGCTGTTTTTAATTATGACATCTAAAATGGCGACTCCCGGAGCCTCGATTGTAATTACTGTACCGTTATTTTCCCCATCGAATACAGGACTATCTTTACCAATGATAGTTACTGATTTATCTATTAGAAAATTTCCTTTATAACTTCCCGGGTAAACAAAAATTGTATCCCCGTTTTCAGAGGCTGACAAGGCATCCCGAAAATCTGTATATGCATAACCATTGCCTGTCTTCAGGTTTTTTGAACTAAGAGAACTGTTAGACAGGAAGCAAACTAATATTAACAGTATAGATGTCAGCCCTGTTCTCATCCCTTAAACCCTGTTTCCATTAACGGTTTATATGCTTTCCTGTGAAAATACAACCCGATAATTATAAGAGCGGAAGCTATAAAAGAAATTATAAGACCAGGCTCCCATGATGCAATAGTTTTAAACTGGCCGACAAAACCCTCCCCAATAATGGGGGGCACGAAAGGCTTCACGGCACTGCTTAAAGGAGCATGCGGATTAAGATGCATCCCGAAGTTCTGCATCCAGAAATACAGGTCGCCCAGGAACACCAATGGATACAAGATTGCAGGGATTGTTAAAAACAAGGCGAACGGACTATGAGCATAGATACTTGCGGCGATAAGCAGGATAAGTGCAACAATCATTATTATGCTGAGACTTCTTTCCAGTTCTGCGGCTTCTTTTAATGATCGCATACCTATATAATGATTGAGTTCATCGATTTCATCTACGTCACCGGAAACTCCGTTAACAAAAGCTTCCATCTTAAGACCCCCGGGATATTGAGGAGCCATCAGAGTAAGTTTCCAGTACGGCATAAAGATCGAAAGAAAAAGCATCAATGCTGCAGCGCCGATAATTATTGTCGGCATCAGAAATCTTTTCTTTTCCCTGATTAATAATTCTTTTGGAATTCTTGGTCCAAATATTAATTCTATATCTTTCATAGCGCTTCCAACCTTAAATCAAATTACTTTTCAAATATTAACTTACATTGCCGCGGTTCACTACCTGCATTATGGCTGAACCATGAAATATCCCGCCATTTCAAGATGCAGCGCCGAACAAAATTCAGTACAGTAATACGGGAAAACACCGGCGGTATTAGCCGTAAATTCAATAGTCTGTGTCTCTCCCGGCTCAAGGCTCAGATTGTAATCATAATAGGGAAGACCAAAACCATGAGTTGCATCTTTAGCCCTTTCGATATTTGTAACATGCCAGATTACTTTCTCTCCTTTATTAACAAGGACATGTTCGGGGGTAAAATGACTTCTGATAGCAGTCATCCAGATCTCAACTGTATTCCCGCTTCTCTTAATCCTCTCTTTACCAGCGGTTACCCCAAATTCTGATTTTGTCTGTGTTCCGGGATCCCAGCCGATTTCAGGATAAACCTCCCAGGGTTTTATTTTATCGGCTTTTATGATCTGTGCGTAATGTGGTTCTCCGACACCGATTGGCATATCATAGAGAAGCTGCATTTTCTGATCAGGATGACTTATATCTATTAGCTGAAAGTTTTGCGGGAGAAGCGGACCAACATTCGAAAATCTATCAATAGACCATTTATCCAGTGATACAAGGTATTTGCCATCTGGATGGACATTATCTCCCTCCGCTACTGCAAGATGGCCTACGTTATAGTTTATTGGTATCTTATCGATTAAGGTCCATCCGGCAGAACCGTTTTTTTCCTTCCACTTTCCTCCCAGGGCCCACCGGGCGACAGCACTCTCCAGGAATAAACTTGTATACGCGAAACCTTTATCATCGAACTGTGTATGTAAAGGTCCTAATCCTACCTCAACCTGAGCCTCAAGGACATCATCAAATTTTATTATATTCACCCCGAATTCATCTTTACCCTGAAATCTTGAATTCTCAATTGCATCTTTTATTTTGGAAAAATTGAAAATAGTAACGTGAGGATCGAGCTTACCAGAGATTACAAGGTAATCACCATCAGGAGTTACATCTACACCATGGGGTGATTTAGGTTCAGGCACAAAAGTCAGGACATTTTCTTTGGCCAGTACATCCAGCGGGATAACACTAAAGCCATTCACTATTTTGGTCTTACCCTCCTGAAAGAGTTTTTCTGCCTGTCTGAGATTGATGACGTGCAGATAATCCATGTCGCGTTGTGAAGCTCCTGCTTCGAAAGGAGGATTACCCTCCATATCACCGCCTACTGCCAACTCCGTGTTAAAAGAATTAAGAAATACGTAGCCGTCGCTGGTAAGCTTTCCTGCATCGGCCAGATCCTGCCAGTAAGGAGGAAGCTCCAAAGCGAAAGATTTACTCTTATCTATTCTTCCTGCCTTACGATCAAATTTCCAGAAGGTTATCATCCCATGATATTCTTTTTTATATTCCGAAAGAGGAGCATAAGTACCTGCCCAGGGCATTGCATACTGACCGCCTTCAATTACATAATCTGTATTCGGGGTAACGAAAGTTCCTCCATGGTCGCTGTATGACAGCGGATTTTTAATGATCTGTTTTGTTTCAAAATCTTTCAGATCGATAACCGCAACCCTTGCATTTGCTTTGTCATTTATAAAAAGATATTCGCCATCGTAGTCTCCATTTGTTTCCGAGAGTGCAGGATGATGAGAGTCTCCCCAGGTAAGTTTAGTGCCAGAAGGATTACTGTCATCTAATATTTTTTTAGTTTCCTTCGAGAATCCCCATCCCTGCCAGGGCTCCGGGGTAAAAACCCCAATACTTTTTAAAAGTCTCATGGAGGGTATCCCAATAACAAAAACCTGTCCCGAATGCCCTCCTGAGGCAAACATCATATATTCATCCTTCTGACCGCTTGGTAAATAAGTTTTTGCTGCTGCCAGTAGATCCTCCGGAGTTAAACCCCTTGCTCGTGCAACTGCCTGAACATCATCGCCAGTTTCATTGTTTTCTGTTTTATCCTGGCCGCAGGAAGTTAAAACCAACAATGTGAGAATAATAATTGATGAAAGTAACCTGTAAATTTTGGATTTCATGTTCTTGCCTCTGAGATTATAATAAGACCTTTTACTCTGATTATATGGTAAAAAAAAGGAGTTTCATAATACTCCGTTCAATATCAGATTTTTTTATCTGATTAAAGATAAGCACTATAAATGATAGATTCAAATTAATTTTAAAGGATTATTTTAAACGATAACATTATTCTATAAATGATCAAAGTGTGCATAGGTAAGATCCTTTGTAAAGCACATAAATGGAAATAAGGATTTTTTAACTTTGACGGCAATTACCAACACAACCAGACACATGATCTTAAAGATGATCAGATTTATTAACCAAACTATAGTGTTCTTCCTGGAAATGGGAATGCTGATATCTGTTACATATTTTGGTTATCGGTTGGGAGATATATTATGGGTACAAATTTTTCTTGCTCTTGTCTTTCCATTATTTACAATCGTAATTTGGGCTAATTGGCTGGCTCCTAAGTCCACTTCCCGCCTGAAAATGCCGTATTTAGCAGTAGTAAGATTATTATTATTTCTCATTGCGGCATATTCTCTTTACTTGAGTAATATGATCCAACTGGCTTTAATAATGGCTGTACTTTCAATTATTACACAAACTGTTAGTCTGTTTACAGAAGGCAGTGCTATTCCTAAATAAGACAAAAAAAATTTTCAGTAAGGAGGTTGACAGAACGATCTGAAGCAGACAAAGAACAGACTATGGATATGTTTTAATTCCTTTTCCTCTCAATAGTATTGGCACCAACTACGTATGCGTAAACTGACGAAGGAATATACTGCAGACGGACACCTTCCAATTCGGTTACTCCTTCTTTATCAATGGTAGTCACCATTGCAGTATTAAGATTATTTTTCCTGCAGAACCAGATCAGGCTTTCAAGTTCTTTTGGTTTATCATAATACCGGTTGCTCCATTTTATTTCCAGGGCCCAAATAGGTTTAAACTTTTTCACGTCAAGACCCACCATATCAACCTCACCATGTTTTTTCCCCTGTGTCCATCTTGCATACCAGGGCTGAAACCAATCCCGATGCATCCATTGAGAATAGATTGCTGTTTCAACCATACCACCCATAACATCATCAGTAGCCTGCAACGGAAAAAATAAAGCACTACGAAGCGAAGGATTTGTAAGATATATTTTATAGAATGTTGCTCTCTGAAATTTTTTAGCATTATCATCAATACGGTGGACTGTTTTGATCAGAAAAGCAGCCTCCAGGTATTCCAGGTATTTCTTCAACTGATTTTTACCCACTCCGCTGCTTGAACTTAATGATTCGAGTGAGACCTCGTTCCCGCTGTTATAAGCCAGGGTGGTGAAAAAGGAATTTAACTCCTGAATATCCTGAATACCATAAATAGTTGGTAAATCACGTAAGAGAACTTTATCAATGATGTCGTTTTTAATATAACGTCCCGGATTAGACTGAATACTTTTAGAAGATATTACCTCGGGATATCCTCCGAAGTTAATATAATTCAGAAAATGGTTATTCAATTCTCCTGTATTTATTGTAGTGAAAAATTTTTGAACATTGCCATGCCAGTCTATATTTGACGGCCGCATCAGATGTTCTAATCCTTTGAGATAAATATATTCATGAAACGTCAGCGGGGGCAACATAAAATCAGTAAATCTGCCTGCTCCGCTCTCACTGCTTTTTAATTTTAATGCTGCTGCTGCTGATCCTGAAACCGTAAATTTTGTATTGGGATAACTATCCGTCAGAACTTTAAGATGTATTTCCCAATCCTTTAAATACTGAATCTCATCAAAAAATACGAACCATCCATCAGGACTTGCTATTCCTGAAGCACTCATTGCCAGCTTAAATAATTTCTCTAATCCAAGATTATTATAAATGGGATTTTCAATGTTTATAAAACAGATCTTATGAAGGTCATATTTGTATTCCAGTAAAAACTGAATAGTATGATGAAGCATGACAGTCTTGCCGACTCTGCGCGGACCCATTAAAACAACTGCCCGCTTCACTTCTTTTTCAACCACGAGTGGATAAAAAAGGTCGAAATATTTTCGGGGCTGTAGAATGGAATAATCCTCTTCTACTTTCCCACTTACCCACCAGGGATTTTCAAACCGTAAACGGTCAATAATTAAATAATCTTCAATTTGTCTCAATTTTTGCTTATTTGTCATTTTTTGTTCTAATAATGTAATTTAAAATACCTTATTTATACATTAATGCAAATATAAGTTAAAATTATTGAAATTTGTTCCTTGTTTTTATAGACAGTTGCGCGTCGGTAATTTTTTAGATTTCTCCCCCGACTCTCATATGTACGTTGAATGAGTCGGGGTCGAAATGACATAACCACGGTGAAATTAATTTACTTCAGCTGTTTCATCAGCTCTTCGACGGCTTTTTTCAGCTGGGCGTCGGTGCTTTTTGCACGGTAATCGGGGGCATTCTCTACTACAAAATCAGGTGCGGCAGGTTCATCTTCCATATCGTTGTCGGTTTTCTTTATGTACCATCCTCTGCCGGGGAGACGGACAAACGTTCCATCAACCATGCTTCTACCGCCTGTTGATATTACTGCACCGAATGTTGGTTTGCCTACAAGCTTTCCGATTCCCAATGTCTGGTATGCATGAGAGAATATCTCGGCATTTGAATAACTATTTTCATTACACATTGCTATACTCGGTTTTATCCACGCTGTGTAAGGAAGTCTTTCACCTAAAGGATAATATCCTGTAAACTTCAGATGATCTTTTGCAAGGTTATCCGCCGCTCCTCTTGGAATTGTGTATGCGTGCTGTTTGTAATTCAGCACCATCATAAGATAATCTGTAGTCCATCCGCCTCCGTTGTAACGTACGTCCACCACAATTCCATCCTTGCCATAACCTGTTGCCTGGAGTTCTCTTTCAAATTCTTCGAAGCTATCCCATCCCATCGCTTTAATATGGATATAACCTATCCTGCCGCCGGAATATTCTTCTGTAAGTTTTTTTCTGTCCTGCACCCATTCATTATAAAGGAGATCATTAATATTAGCTACGGGACGAATTATAACCTCTCTCGTTTTCCCATCAGCGGATTTTACTTCAAGCAGCATTCTTTCGTCAGCTGTATTTACGAACTTCGAATAGAAATTAACATTTCCGCTTACAGAGTCGCCGTTTACTTTTGTAATAATATCGCCGGCAGAAAGTTTACTTTCGGATTTATCTGCAGGGCCTTCAGGGATAACCCGTTCAACAAGAATTCCCCCGTCTGTATTTTTAATTTCTATCCCGAGAAGACCGGTTACTTCTTTTTGTGTTTCCTCCCTGTCGCTTCCGTACATTCCCATATGGCTGGCGTTTATTTGTCCCAGCATAAAATTAAACATATACCTGAAATCCCTGCTGGTTGAAGCAGCCATAACCCATGGTTTATATTCTGCCTTGATGGCATTCCAGTCGTGACCATTAAACCCGGGATCATAGAAGCCATCTCTTATCATTCTCCATGATTCTTCAAATACCTGGTCTTTTTCTTTTGTAAAGTTGATCTGCATTTTTGCCGAATAAGAAAGATCTTCCTCTTTCTTTTTATCAAGATCGACTTTGACAAGCTTACCGTCCCCTTTGAACAGGTATAGATTTTTTACTTTTTTATCGGGTTCTAACGCGGAATATGCATCGCTTCCTTTTATAATCGACTCGAAATCCTTTCCGTCCCACTTGATACTATAGAGCGAATAATCCAGCTTCTTTCCTTTGCCGGATGAATAAGGTGCCGTAAAATAAAATGTTTCGCCGTCTGACGAGATAACAACATTTCGTTCATCGCCGGGCATTGAGGTAACCTGTACAAGCCGTTTGTACATATCCGGGAAATCAATCTGAACTGCTTTTACTTCTGCCGAATCTTTTTTGTCCTTCTTCTGGTCTATGGGTTTTTCGGTTTCCTCCCAGTCCTGCTGAGTTTTTTCCCAATCGGCTTTCTTCAGCCATACAAACCATACATCGGCGCTGCGGTTATTTCTTTCCGAAATGAAACCAAGCTTTGAACCGTCGGGACTCCAGAACGGCTGTGTATCCATTGCAGGGTGCATACTTACATTTACAGGTTCGTGCGAGCTGTCGGCTGCCTGGATATAAATCTCATTATTGAAATAAAGATCAGCCTTGGAATATGCGAGCCATTTTGAATCGGGGCTCCAGCTGATATCTTCTGCTCCTGCCCAGTCATTGGATAATATTTTTTCATCAGAGAGCTTTCCGCCTTTATCGATTTTTGCCGATACAAGCTGACCATTGCCGCGCAGAAATGCAATCATTTTCCCATCGGGCGAAACTCTTAATTCAGATTCATCCTGGTCCGTACCGGTGATCCGTTCAACCTTATGTTTCAGGCTCCTGAAAATATTTGTCTGTTCTTTATCCGAAGAAGAAACAGCATAGATATCGAATTGTCCCGCCTCATCCGAAACAAAGATGATTGTTGAATCATTAACCCACTGAGGATTCTCATCACGGGAAGGGCTCTTCGTCAGGTTAACGGTAAGACTCTTATCCTTATCATTCTCAGTAACAAAAATATCTCCGCGTACCGCAAGAGCGAGATACTTTCCGTCAGGCGAAAGAGAAAACTCAGAAGCTTTAGATGTAAAAGTCTTCCACTCATAAGGATCGAGTTTGTAATCGGAAGCAACATCTATTGAAAGCGTATCGAGGTTTGTCCCGTCAGAATTTATAGTATAGAGGTTCATATCCTTTTCAAGGACGAGCTTACGTCCATCGCCGCTTACACTGAAATTACGAACGCCATTATCAGTAAAAGTTGTAACGGCACTTTCATTAAATTTCCTGCCATCCTGATCAAGAGATATTTTATGAACATTATATTTTCCGCCGGAAGAACTGATATAAAAAAGATTACGATCGCCTCCCCACTGCGGAGAATAATCATTTCCTTCGAAAAATGTTAATTGTGTATATGATTTATCTTTTGTATCGTACAGCCAGATATCACGGTTTGCAGAGCCGCGGTATTCTTCGCGCGGGATACGGCAGTCGCCTTTAGTATAAGCAATAAACCTTCCGCCGGGTGATTCGGCAGGATCATAACCGAAAGCATCAAGTGCTCTTTCAGGGTTACCGCCTGCGGGTAAGGCTGTATAAATTTCAGGCGACCATTCAACCGAGTTATAGTTTCTCCTTGTAGTAAAATAGATCTTCCCGCTTTTCGACCAGCTGCTCACCTCATCACCTGCTGAATGGTAAGTTAGTCGTTCAGGTCTTCCGCCCGAAGCATCGACTACATAAACATCAGAATTCCCAAACCGTTCGCTATTGAATGCAAGCTTGCCCCCATCTGGGCTCCACACACTATTCGTTTCAATTCCTTCATGCTCAGTAATCCGGTCAGCTCTGCCTCCTGAAGAAGGCGCCATCCATATATCTCCCTGATAGGAAAATGCAATCTTAGAGCCGTCGTTATTGATAGACGGATACAGCAGCAGCGGCTGGTTCTGTGGAAATGCAGTTGAAGAAAATAAAATAAGAACAGTGAAAAAGGCTAATGGTTTTAGCATCATTAACTCCCGGTATTTATGAGCGAAAGATTTATAGCCCGGCAAATGGGCACCCAAATATAAAATTATTGATTATTAATCTGGAAGAATAAAGGGATGAACGGTGATAAAGCAGGTTGGTAACTTTGAACATTTTTTACAAAAAAACGGGAGTAGTGAATAATAGCTGAACATCCCGGTGTTTTTTCCAAAATAAATAAGATGCTAAAGTTTGCATCTTTCTTCTCTTAAATCAATCTTAGCATGCTGCCCATGTCTCTCCAATAGATATAAAAGGTTTGCTCCATTTAATAATGTTAATGGCTTTCCTTTTGCAAATTCATAAGGATCAGAACCATAATCTGCAGTTGATACCAGGATTCCTTTTGTAGCACCGCCGAAACGGGGCGGGCCTGCAGATAGAAGTTTTACCTATCCCGCAGGTTGGTTTACTTACTTTTCAGAACTTCCAGTTGATTCCTGCAAGAAAATTATTCATATACATTTTCAATGGCAGCGGTCTGTCCGAAGATCCGTAGCTGAACCTGTATAAAACCCTGAAGTCAAAGTGATCACTTATCGGCCGGGCATAACCGGCTTCCAGCAGCAGGACAAGATCATTCCACAGAAATTCGCTTCTTCCCTGCCCGGCAGCGGTAAAAAAATTATCTATTACTTTCGCATTTTTATCATTAAAGTTGTGGCTGTTCTCAGGCCTTGAGATCAGACTGAATAATGGGAATGCAGCCTGCAATGAAATGCTGCTGTTACCGGAAAGCGCATATACCCCCGATAGTGAAAGGCTTAACGAATGAGACCAGTACCAGGATCTGTCGTAAAAAGTATAATCGTACTGATCATCCGATGCATCAAAATTAGTACTGGTGAAGAACGACGATATGCCGGCACCGGGCAGCAGTTGAAAAGAGTTATCAAAAATAGTTGTATTTAAAACCATCAGACTTATTAAATAAGAGAGGTTCCCCGCATATACAGTTACATCCCTCGTCTGCTGTTCTGATGATGGATGACCAGTACTAAAGAATGCATTTATAGAATGATAGAATGGTCCTGTCCTCAACGTGTAAGTTGAAGCAGCAGTAAACATAACGGCAGAATAATTATAAGGGGAAAGGTATTCATCCCTATAATGAAATTCGTTAATGCCTGAGAGAATACTCAACGAATTATTAATATTTCTTCCTTCATTTAATTGTTCATCCTGACACAATACTATGAAGGGAAAAGCAAGCAGCAGGATGACAACTATTTTTTTCATCTTCTCTGCAATTCATGATTATAATAATCTATAAGCTTCCGGATTACCGGGTAAAGCGGGTCTGCCTGTTCTCCCGGGCCCTGGTTGACAGCAGCAATAATTCCAAACTTCCTGCCCGGTGCGAGTGAGGCTTCAGAATAGTTGAATCCGTTGCTTCCTGAATGCTGTATTGACCTTCCCCCTGCCCAATCCTGGTTCAAAATCATCCATCCACAGGCATAGTATATGCCACCGCCCATAGGGACAATAGAACTTGTAAGCTTGTG
>Ga0075281_1000016_pt1 | contig 10467 bp, 10 predicted proteins | sample SF_Rice_10C_80N__4_FD_69766 | JGI IMG/M metagenome (GOLD analysis project Ga0075281, IMG submission 69766) | Rice paddy soil microbial communities from Twitchell Island, California, USA - SF_Rice_10C_80N_103 | ecosystem: Environmental > Terrestrial > Soil > Paddy field/soil | place: USA... | reverse complement strand
GGGTGAGGGAAACGCGCGCGATCATCGAGCGTACTCCACCGCGCGCGTCTCGCGGATCACCGTCACCTTGATCTGTCCGGGATACTGGAGCTCCGTCTCGATCTTCTTGGCGACGTCCTTCGAGAGCCAGAGCGCCTCGTCGTCGGTGATCTTCGCCGCCTCAACGACGATGCGGAGCTCGCGTCCCGCCTGCACGGCAAACGCCTTCTGCACCCCCTTGAAACCGTCGGCGATGTGCTCGAGCTTCTCGAGGCGCTTCACGTAGGTCTCGAGGATCTCCCGCCGGGCGCCCGGACGCGCGGCCGAGAGGGCGTCGGCGCCGTTGACGAGCACCGCCTCGACGGACCGCGGCTCGTAGTCGCCGTGGTGGCATTCCATCGCGTGGATCACCGCGTCGCTCTCGCCGAACTTCTTCAGCACCTCGCGGCCGAGCTCGAGGTGCGTCCCCTCCATCTCGCGGTCGATCGCCTTGCCGACGTCGTGGAGGAGCCCCGCGCGCTTGGCCACGTCGACGTTGACCCCGAGCTCCGCGGCCATGTTCCCGGCGAGCCACCCGACCTCGCGCGAATGCTGGAGGACGTTCTGTCCGTACGACGTGCGGTACTTCAACCTTCCGAGGAGCTTGATGAGCTCGGGGTGGAGGTCGGGAATGCCGAACTCGAGCGCGACCGCCTCCCCTTCCTGCCGGATCTTCTCCCAGAGCTCGGCCCGCACCTTCTCGACGATCTCCTCGATGCGGGCGGGATGGATCCGCCCGTCGACGATCAGGCGCTGGATCGCCATGCGGGCGATCTCGCGCCGGACCGGCTCGAACGCCGAGAGGATGATCGCCTCCGGCGTGTCGTCGATGATGAGGTCGACGCCGGTCGCCGCCTCGAGGGCCCGGATGTTGCGCCCTTCGCGGCCGATGATCCTCCCCTTCAGGTCGTCCGAAGGGAGGTCGACGACGGAGACGGTTGCCTCGACGACCGTGTCCGACGCCATCCGCTGGATCGCCATCCCGATGATCCGTCGCGCCTTCTGCGTCGCGTTCTCGGAGGCTTCCTCCTCGATCCGGCGGATCAGGTGCGAGGCTTCGAGCCGCGCGTCGTTCTCGATCGACCGGATCAGGTTCTGCTTCGCCTGCTCCGCCGTGAGCCCGGAGATCGCCTCGAGCTTCCGGCGCTGCTCGTCGATCAGCTCCTTGAATTCCTCGTCCAGGCGGTCGATCTCCCCCTGCCGGCGCGCCAGATCCTTCTCGCGCTTGTCGAATTCGGCGCCGCGCTGCTCGATCTGGGCGAGCTTCCGGTCGAGGTTCTCTTCCTTCTGGGTCAGCCGCTTCTCGAGCGCGGCGATCTCCTGGCGCCGCCCGTTGGCCTGCTTGTCGAATTCCGCGCGGGCGGCGAGGATCTTCTCCTTCGCCTCGATGTCGGCCTCGCGGCGCTTCGCGTCGGCCTGCCGTTTGGCGTCTTCGAGCAGGCGCTCGGCCTCGCGCCGCGCCGCGTTCCGGATGCCGGAGGTCCGGCGACTGACCAGGAGGGAGAAGATCACGGTGGCGACGATCGCGGCCGCGATACCCGCCACGAGGGCGATCACCAGTGTTCCATCCATCGCGTTTCTCCAGGACGACCCGGAGCGCCGCGGGAGCGGGAATCGAGGGAGGTCCCGCGTTGGCCGTGTGTCAGTCGACTTGAACCTGTCTCAGACAGGTGGGTGCCCGAAAGGCGAAGTTTAGTTTCCCGGCGTCACCGGGACGTCACCGCTCCGCCGGAAGTCAAGCTCCCGAATAATGAATGTTGGTTCAAGAGTGACTTTTCCATCACAAACCAAGCAGGACCAGCCTCTTTCCCTATTCTCCCGTTTCCCGAGCCGGCTCGAAAGCGGCTCATCGTGCCTCCAGGGCGTCGTCGAGTTTCTTTATGAGGCGCTCCACCCTCGCTTTCGCGTTGGCCGGATCGCCCTGACTCCTTCTCTCCCGTTGGTAGAGGTCGTCCGAAATGTTCAACGCCGCCAGAATCGCGATCTTGGCGGAATCGACCGTGGCCGCCCGCTCGGCCACCTCTCGCATCTTACCATCGACGAACCGGGCGAGCTCCCGGACGTACGAGCTGTCGCTATCGGCGCGGACGGTGTACGTCTGGCCGTAGATCTCGACTTGCGTGACGTTGGCCCGGTCTTCCGCCATGGCCCGTGTTCCTCTCCGGAAGAGTATAAGGGCTAAACCTTAGAAGCGTCAATCGTTTCCAACGTCTCGATCAGGCGGCCGAGCCTCTCCCTGACCTTTTCGTTTTCCGCTTCGTGCCGCGCGAGCTCGGCCGCGAGCTCTTCCTCGCGTTTGGCGGACTTGCGCGCGGAGGCGATCTCGGCCTTCGCCTTCTCGATCTCGGCCTCGCGCTCGGCGAGCTTCGCCTTGAGCCTGCCGTTCTCCTCCGTCGCCGAGCGGTACTTTTCGAGGACCCGCTCCACGCGCTTCTCGAGGGAGTCGAAGATCTTGCTGTTCTCTGCGGTCGTCATGCTTTCACTCCGAATTTCTGCTGCCACGTTTCCATGAGCCGGTCGCGCTCACGATTGACCTCTTCCTGGGACAGGGTCCGGTCGGGAGCGCGGAAGGTGAGACGAACGGTGACGTTGCGGGATTCCGGCCGGGCCGGATCGACGTAGAGCTTGAGGAGCACCGCCTCCTCGAGATGCGCGAGCCGCGCCGCGCCGATCGCCGCCTCGACGTCGCTCCACGTCACGCCGGGGCCGCACGACACCGTCACGTCGACGTCGGCCGCCGGAAACCGGGAGTACTCCGCAAGGCGGACCGGCCGGCGGGCGCGGGAGAGCGCGCCGAGGTCGAGCTCGGCGACGACGACCGCCGCCGGGAGCGCCATCTCGCCGCGCCATCCTTCCGGGATTCTTCCGAGGACGCCCGCCGGGCGGCCCGCGACCGACACGCGAAGCGCCGCCGAGGCTGCCAACGCGTCCGCGACCTCGCTCTCGAAGAGCGGCTCTTCCCCGGAGACGGCGAGGACGAGCCGTCGGACGATCCCCTTCGCGTCGAGGAGGTCGACCGGCCGCACCGGGTACGCCTCCGGCGCCTCGCCCGCGAGCGCCGCCGCGAAGTGCCGGCTCTCGATTTCCGTCGGATCGGCGCCGGCGGGCGCGGGCCGGTCCCACACCCTTCCGATCTCGAAGAGCGCGATCGAACGCCGTCCGGCGCGGTGGTTGGCCGAAACCGACTCGAGGAGCCCCGGGAGGAGCAGACGGCGCAGACAGGGGCGCCCGGCGTCGAGCGGATTCGTCACCCGGAGCGGTTCCGGCCGGTACGCCTCCTTCCCGAGCAGGTTACCCGGCCGCGAATCCGCCCCGGGTCCGACGAAGGGGAAATTCATCGCCTCGAAGAGCCCCGCTTCGCGAGCCTCGTCGGCGGCGCGGTCGTCGATCTCGCGCGGCGCGGGCGCGCCGGCGGAGAGGTAGAGCGGCGAGAGGGCTTCCGCCGGCGGGAGCGCGAACGGGATCTTCGAATATCCGTGGATGCGCGCCACCTCCTCGACCAGGTCCTCCTCGATCGCGACGTCCGGACGCCACGACGGCACCGCCGCGTCGAGCGCGTCGCCGGCGAGCCTCACGCCGAAGCCGAGGCGCTCGAGGATCTCTGCCGCGCGCGCGAGGGAAAGATCGGAAAGCCCCGTCAGACCGGCCAGCCGGGCGAGCCGGAGCCGCACGACGCGGGGGACGAACCGCGCCGGATACACGTCGACCTCGCCGGCGAGAAGCTCCCCCCCCGCGCTCTCGAGCACGAGCGCCGACGCGAGCGCCAGCCCGTCGGGGATCGCCTCGACGTCGGCGCCGCGCTCGTAACGGTGGGACGCGTCCGTGTGGAGGCCGTGGCGCCGCGCCGTGCGCCGGATCGAAACGGGATCCCACCAGGCCGCCTCGAGCAGCACGTTGCGCGTCCGGCCGGGCACGATCGCGGAATCGACGCCGCCGATGACGCCGGCGAGCGAGAGGGCCCGGCGCTCGTCGGCGACGACGACGTCCTCCGGATGGAGCTCCCGCTCGACCCCGTCGAGGCAGCGGAGCTTCTCCCCCGCCTTCGCGAGCCGGACGATCAGCCGGCCGCCCGCGACGCGGTCCGCGTCGAAGGCATGGAGCGGCTGCCCGAGCCCCCAGAGCGAGATGTTCGTCGCGTCGACCGCGGCGTCGATCGACTTGAGCCCCAGAGCGTCCATGCGCCGCCGCCAGAGCGCCGGGGAGGCCGCCGGCGATATCCCGCGAATCATCCGCGCGGCGAACCGGCGGCAACGGTCCGGCACCTCGACGGAAACCGCCGCGTGCTCCCCGACGGGCGGCCCGGAAGCCGCGGGCGCGGGTGCGCGCCAGCCCTCGAACTGCACGCCGAGCGCGGCCGCGACGTCGCGCGCGAAACCGCGGTGGTTCATCGCGTCCGGGCGGTTGGGAGTGACGTCGGCGTCGAAGACGGTATCGCCCGAAGGCGTCCGCTCGACCGTCCCGATCTCGAGCCCGATCTCGTTGGCGGTGTCGGCGATCTCCCCCGCGTCGACCGAGTCGAGATGCGCGTAGTCGCCCATCCAGTCGAGGGAGAACTTCACGACCTCGCCCCGGCGCTCGCGAGCGGCGGGCTCGCCCCCTCACCGGCCCGCCACCGGCGGGCATCCTCTCCCGAACGGGAGAGGTATCGTTGCGGCGTCACGGCGGTGACGCGACTCCACTCCGCGCCACCCCTCTCCAGATGGAGAGGGGAAGAGAGGACAGCGGACGCGCTCATCGCGGCCGCGACTCCGTGCTCCGATACTCCTCGTCGCGGATTCACCCGGCGCTCCGGAACTGCCGCAGGAACCGCAGGTCGTTCTCGAAGAAGAGGCGCAGGTCGGGAACGCCGTATTTCAGGAACGCGAGGCGGTCGACGCCGGTGCCGAACGCGAACCCGGAATACACCTCCGGGTCGACGCCGCAGACGCGGAGGACGTGCGGGTGCACCATCCCGGCGCCGAGGATCTCGATCCATCCCGAGCCCTTGCAGATCCGGCATCCGGCTCCGCCGCACAGGAAGCAGGTCATCGCCGCCTGCGCGCCCGGCTCGACGAAGGGGAAGTAGGAGCAGGTGAAGCGGACCTTCGTGTCCCGTCCGAAGAGTCCCTGCAGGAAGGCCTCGATCGTCCCCTTCAGGTGCGCCATCGTGATCCCGCGGTCGACGACGAGCCCCTCGATCTGGTGGAAGACCGGCGAGTGCGTCGCATCGACCTCGTCCTTGCGGTAGACGCGCCCGGGGCAGAGGACGCGGATCGGCGCGCCGTGGGCGGTCAGCGCCCGGATCTGGACCGGAGAGGTGTGCGTGCGGAGCAGGTACTCGGGCTGGCCGTTGGGGCCGTCCGCGGACACCAGGAGAGTGTCCTGCGTGTCGCGGGCCGGATGGTCCGGCGGGAAGTTCAGCGCGGCGAAGTTGAAGAAGTCCGTCTCGAGCTCCGGCCCGTCGGCGATCGAGAACCCGAGCCGCACGAACACGCTCTCGATCTGGCGCCGGACGGCCGTGAGCGGGTGCAGACCGCCGAGCGGAGACGGACGCCCCGGGAGCGTGACGTCGATCTCGTCCCGGGCGGCGCGCGCGGCGGCTTCGGCGGCGCGCACGCGCTCTTCGCAGACCGCGAGGCCGGCCTCGATCTCGCGCTTGGCCTCGTTGGCGCGCTTTCCGAACTCCGCCTTCCCGGGGCCGGAGAGCTCCTTCAGGCGCGCGAAGAGCGCCGGAACGAGGCCGTGGTCCCGGTTGACGTACTTCCCCTTCAGCGCCTCGTACGCGGGGCGCGAGGAAACGCCGGCGGCGTCCCGCCGGAACGCGGCGAGCAGATCGCCGATCGCCTCCGGATCCGTCATGCGATCCGTCCGTCCCCGGCGCCGCCTACGCGGGCTGGAGCGCTTTCTTGGCGACCGAGACGAGGTGCGTGAAGGCGCCCGGGTCGGAGACCGCGATCTCCGACAGCATCTTCCGGTTGATGTCGCTTCCCGATTTCTTCAGTCCGTCCATCAGGCGGCTGTAGGTGATGTCGTTCTCGCGCGCGGCGGCGTTGATCCGGACGATCCACAGCCCCCGGAAATCGCGCTTCTTCGCCTTGCGGTCGCGGTAGGCGTAGGCGAGCGACTTCTCGACCTGCTGTTTGGCGATCCGGTACGACTTCGATTTCGTGCCGTAGTAGCCCTTGGCGAGCTTCAGCACCTTGGCGCGGCGGTTCTTTCTCTTGGGTCCTCTTTTGACGCGGGGCATCTCTCTCCTCCGATGCGGTTTCGGGACCGGTTACTTCGAGTACGGGAGCATCTCGCGGACGCCCGGCGTGTCGGCCTTCGACACCATCGTCGCCTGGTCGAGGTCGCGCTTGCGCCCCGAGGCTTTCTTCGTCAGGATGTGGCTCTTGTAAGCCTTCCCCCGCTTGAACTTGCCGGACGCGGTCTTCTTGAACCGCTTGGCCGCCCCGCGGTGGGTCTTCAGTTTCGGCATGGTTGTTGTCCTCTTCGGAGCGCCGGGTTGAGCGGCTCTGCCGCTTCAACTCGGCGCCTCTATCTTGTCAACGGCCCCTGTTCTCAACGGCCGAGTTAAGCGGATCTGCCGCTTCAACTCGGCGCCTCTATCTTGTCAACGGCCCCTGTTCTCGACGGCCGAGTTAAGCGGCTCTGCCGCTTCAACTCGGCGCCCAATCTATTCGACGGCTCCGGCCGGGACGGCCCCCTTGCCGGGCTTGACGGGTTTCTCGATCGTCTTCACGGGACCGAGGATCTGGTGCATGCGGTTCCCCATCAACTCCGGGGACGACTCGGCGATGGCCCGGCCCTTGAGCTCCTCGACGAGCCGGCGCAGGACCTTCAGCCCGTTTTCGCGGCGCGCCATCTCGCGCCCGCGGAACTGGACGGTCGCCTTGACCTTGTCGCCGTGCTCCAGGAACCGAAGGATGCTCGCCTTCTTGAACTCGTAGTCGTGCTCGTCGATGTTGGGCCGGAACTTCACTTCCTTGACCTGCGTGACCTTCTGCTTCTTCTTCGAATCGTGCTGCTTCTTCTTCTGCTGGTAGACGAACTTTCCGAAGTTCATGATCCGGCAGACCGGCGGATTCGCGGTCGGGGCGATCTCCACGAGGTCGAGACCCGCCAGCTTGGCCCGGTCGTGCGCTTCCTGCATTCCGACGACGCCGAGAGGCTCGCCGTCGGCGTCGATCAGACGCACTTCCTTCCACCGGATCTGCTCGTTGATACGAATGCTCTTTTTGTCGATCGAAGACCTCCTATCGAAGGGAATCTATCATTCGCGCCGGGCCACTTCGCCCGCCAGCGCGGCGGAAAACTCGTCCAGGGAGCGGGAGCCGAGGTCCCCCGCCTTGCGCTTGCGCGGCGAGACCGATCCGGTCGCCTGCTCGCGCTCCCCCACGATCAGCATGTACGGAATCTTCTGGAGCTCGGCGTGGCGGATGCGCGCGCCGAGCTTCTCGTTGCGGTCGTCCGACTCGACGCGGAACCCGTCGGCCGCCAGACGCGCGGCGACCGAGCGGGCGTACTCGGCGAACTTGTCGGAGACCGGGATCACGACGGCCTGCACGGGAGCCAGCCACACCGGGAAGTCGCCGGCCGTGTGCTCGATCAGGATCCCGAGGAACCGCTCGACCGATCCGAGGATCGCCCGGTGCAGGACGACGGGCCGGTGCCTGGCGCCGTCCTCGCCGACGTACGTCAGGTCGAAGTTCTCCGGCTGGGAAAAGTCGACCTGGAGCGTGCCGAGCTGCCAGTACCGGCCGATCGCGTCCTTGACCTGGAAGTCGAGCTTCGGCCCGTAAAAGGCGCCGTCGCCGGCGTTGACGAAGAACTCCCGCCCGCGCTTCTCGAAGGCCTCCGCGAGCGCCCGTTCCGCCTTCTCCCAATTCTCGGGCCGGCCCATGAATTTCTCCGGACGGGTCCCGAGCCCGACCCGCACGTCGGTGAAGCCGAAAGTCGCGTACACCTCGTCGATGAAGTCGATGAATCGGTCCATCTCCGCCGGCATCTGGTCGATCGTGCAGAAAATGTGCGAGTCGTCCTGCGAGAACGTGCGCACGCGCGTCAGCCCCTGTGTCACCCCCGACCGTTCGTAGCGGTGGAGCCTCCCGAAATCGGCGTACCGCACCGGGAGGTCGCGGTAGGAGAACGCCTGCGAGGCGTACATCAGGTAGTGGCCCGGGCAGTTCATCGGCTTCACGCCGAATTCCCGCTCGTCGATCTCCGTGAAGTACATGTTCTCCCTGTAGTTCTCGTAGTGGCCCGACGTCTTGAAGAGCTCGGCGTCGAAGATCTGCGGCGTGATCACCTCGCGGTACCCGTACTTGCGGTAGAGCTCCCGGACGTACCCCAGCAGCAGGTTGTAGAGCGTCGCTCCCTTCGGGTGGAAGAAGGGGGAAGCCGGCGCCCACGGGTGGAACGAAAAGAGGTCGAGCTCGCGCCCGAGCTTGCGGTGGTCGCGCGCCTTCGCGTCCTCGAGCTGCTTGAGATGGGCGTCGAGCTCGGCCTGCGTCAGGAACGACGCGCCGTAGATCCGCTGGAGCATGGGGTTGTGCTCGTCCCCCTTCCAGTAGGCGCCCGCCGTGTGCGTGAGCTTGAAGACGCCGAGCTTTCCCGTCGACGGGACGTGAGGGCCGCGGCAGAGGTCGATGAAGTCCTTCTGCCGGTAGCAGGAGACACGGTCCTCCGGGATTCCGCGGATGATCTCGACCTTGAGCGTGTCGCCCTGCGCCTCGAAGATCCGGATCGCCTCCTCCTTCGACATCTCGATCCGCTCGACCGCGTTGTCCTCGGCGACGATCTTCCGCATCTCCGCTTCGATGGCGGCGAGATCCTCGGGCGTGAAGGGCCGACCCGGGTCGAAGTCGTAGTAATACCCGTTCTCGATCGCCGGGCCGATCCCGATCTTGACGTCCGGGAAGAGGCGCTTGACCGCGTTGGCCGTCAGGTGCGCCGTCGAGTGGCGGTAGAGGTCGAGCGCGTCGGGAGACTTCGGCGTGACGATCTCGAGACGCGCGTCGCGCTCGACCGGCCGCGAAAGGTCGACGACCTTGCCGTCGACCTTCCCCGCGAGCGCGGACTTGGCGAGGCCCGGCCCGATCGCGCGGGCGATCTGTCCGACCGTCGTGCCCGCCGGCACCGCCTTGACGGCGCCGTCGGGGAGCGTCACCTGGATGTCCAACGAGCCTCCTGAAAACGAAAAAACGCGAGTCGCCTCGCGTCGAAAATCCCTTCGCCGATGGTAGGCGCTGGCGGGATCGAACCGCCGACCTCTTCCGTGTGAAGGAAGCGCTCTCCCAAGCTGAGCTAAGCGCCTGAACGCCCCGGGCGGTTGGTAGGCTCGAGCGGGTTCGAACCGCTGACCCCTACCGTGTCGAGGTAGTGCTCTACCAGCTGAGCTACGAGCCTAAATCGGGCTGCCGGCCGGAAGCCGCGAAGCATTTCAAGATCCGGCCCTCGTCCCATTCGATCACAAAGAGCGACCGCCTGCCGCGGGGAAGGCGGAGGTTAGCAGAGAGAGCCTCGATTTTCAACACGTTGCCCGTGTTAGCATTGCCGGAAACCAATGGCTCTCCTCTCCCTCGATACCCTGGATCGGATGTCCCGGCGGGCGGCGGCCGCGTTCTCGCGCCGGATCGCGCTCGAGGACGGCCGGATCGCATCGGGTCTCCGGCTCGTCGCCGCCCGGAAGAAGTAGCGCATCCATTCCGACGCGATGTTTCAGAACCTCTTTTCCGTCCCGGACTTCGCCGGCTCGCTCGAGGACGTGCCGGTCGCCGAGCTGATGGGCGCGATCGTCCGCCGCAAGGTGAGCGGGACGCTGACCCTCGAGAAACGGGACGAGGTCCGGACGTTTTTCTTCTCCCGGGGCGAGCTCCGGCTCGCGATCTCGTCACGCCCCGAGCAGCGCCTCGGCGCCTTCCTGCGCAATCGCGGACAGCTCACGGAGGCGCAGCTCGCCGAGGCGCTGGCGACGGCGAATCGCCGCGATAACGTCTATTTCGGCGAGATCCTCCTCGAGAAGGGGTGGATCGCGCCGGAAGCGCTCGTCGCGGAGGTCCGGCGGCTCACCGAACGCATCGTGCAGATGACGTTCCCGTGGTCCCGCGGGCGGTTTCGATTCGCGCCGCGCGAGAAGGCGCTCGACCCGCGGCTCGGGCTCGACCTCGACACGGCGGCGCTGCTCTTCGACGGAGTCGCCCGCCTGCCCGAGAGCGAGCGTTTTTCGGAGCGGCTCGGCGATCGGGCGTCGGTTCCGTACCGCAGCGCCGCGGGGCCGTCCCCCCTCCGGCCGAATTCGCCGGCGGGTCTCTTCCTCTCCCGCGTCGACGGAAAGACGACCTGCGGCGAGCTGATCGCGTCGGGCCCCGGCAATCCCGCCAACGCGGCGAAGCTCCTCTACGGGTTCCGCTGCGCCGGATGGGTCCGCTGGCCGGACGACGGATCGGCCGAGCCCTTCGATCGCGAGCG
>Ga0075281_1000015_pt1 | contig 11183 bp, 8 predicted proteins | sample SF_Rice_10C_80N__4_FD_69766 | JGI IMG/M metagenome (GOLD analysis project Ga0075281, IMG submission 69766) | Rice paddy soil microbial communities from Twitchell Island, California, USA - SF_Rice_10C_80N_103 | ecosystem: Environmental > Terrestrial > Soil > Paddy field/soil | place: USA... | reverse complement strand
AAGCGAAACAGCGTTTCGCTTTACAGGATGGATAGATCTTTAAAAAAAGACAGAGGCCATTAACCGTAATCTCCGCAAATTGTACCATTCGCAGGATATAAGCGTGACAGCTTTCGGTAATAGTGAGCGGAACAGCGTTTTTGTAGTAGCAAGCGAAACAGCGTTTCGCTTTACAGGATGGGCAGCAGTAACTGAATCATTTTAATGGATAGATTATTAATAAAAGACAGAGGCAGTTAACCGCAATCTCCGCAAACTTAAATTAAAAAAATAAAGCGAAACGGCGTTTCGCTTTACAGGTATGTAAAAAGGGTTAATCGGAGAGGAAGTAGTATATCAGGAAGCCGAAGCCAACCTGCAGCGCACCGAAAGTAATTCCGCTGATCAGGTCATACTTATGGGTCCGGTCAAGATCGTGTTGATCGCCAAAGAGCTGGTATTGATCAAAATAATCATCGGCCTTCAATTTATAGTATGCAGTCACAGCTCCGAGTGAAAGGATTCCTCCAACCAGTATTTTGAATACATTCTTTTCGAAGAAATTTTTCCCCGCAGCTTTCCCCGTAAAATTCATATTTATTTTTTCACCGGATTTCAGTTCGTTCAGCTTTAGAACTTTATTTTCAAATCCAGGTTTTTTTAGTACAATATTATCATTACTAACTGTAAGGAATAACGGGGTGTGACCAATCAACGAACTATCCCGATAAACGTAAACATCCTGCGGATCTGTATCCAGGTAGACTTCAGATTTAAAATTATAAGTTAAAGTTGTATCGCTGCAGTTCTCAATTTTTAATGTGTCGCTGAATGTTTTTGCATCCCACCTGTCGGATTCTTCCATAACAACGATATTATATATTCCCTTTTCCAGTTCCACTTCCATATTTCCTTTCCCGGCGAATTCATTATTCACATAAACCTTTGAAGAAGGGAGATCGGTTTTAAAAAATACTTTTGCTCTGCACTCCTGTCCGTAAGTACTTAATACCGGGAATATCAAGATCACTAAAAATATAATTTTATTTAAATTCATAAGCCTGCAATTCTCCACGGTCAAATCCTATAAATAATGTATTTCTGAAAATCAGAGGAGATAATTTATTTCTTCCATCCAGAAGATATGTACGTGTAATCTCGCCATTTTTCCTATCCACAAAATAAAATTTATCATTCAGATCAGGAACCACAAGGTAGTTATCCGATGCATAAGGCGTAGCATTTAAAATTCCGCCAGTTGAAATTTTCCAGCACTGTGTACCATCCTCCTTATTGATACAGAAAAGGTCTCCGCTTAGATTACCAAAATAAATTACGGAAGAAGTAACTGACGGAGTCATAATAATCCTTGCGCCGGAAGAGAACTTCCATTTGACATTTCCGCTTTTAAGGTCGACGGCATAAAGATTTCCATCGTCGCTTCCGGTATAGGCAGTATTTCCGGAGACAGCCGTACCGCTGAAGAACGATTTTCCTGTTTTCTTCCTGTAGAGGATCTTCCCGTCATCAGTATTTATTCCAAGCAGTTCACCATCATCATTCCCAAAAAAGATTACGTCATTTCCCATCGATGGAGAGCTGTGCACCATCGATTTTGTTTCTGTTTTCCACAGCTCTTTCCCGTCCATATCGTATTTATAAATATTTCCATTTTCCGTATTAAAAATTACAGCATCGGGAGTTCCGATTATCTGGGTGAGACATCTTCCTTCAACCTGAACATCATGCCGTATCTCTCCTGCCACATAATCATAGTACACCAGATGTGTAATATTTTCATCGTCGTCAGCAGCAGCATATATAACATAAAACTTATATATGAACGGCGATGTGAAGATAGTCCCCTGGTTTTTAAGTTGTCCCGCTTTCTTCCCATTTTCAAAGTTATAACAGTAGATCCGGCCAGATAAATCATTAACGAATACAAGCGAATCATAAACCACAACCGATGAATTGGTAAAACTACCATTAGCACTATTCTGCCATTTCAGTGAAAGCGAATCCGACAAATTCTGATCAATAACAAATTCACGGCCGGGGTTTTTACCAAAGCCGGTATATGCATTTTCGTCGCGGTGAGCAGTTGTCCTGATCAGGGAAGTTACGCAGCCTGCATTAAGAAGAATAATCAACATCAATATAGTTTTAAGATATTTCAAAAGTCCCACCCGAAGAAAAATTGATAAAAAAGTCCGGGCTGGAAGTCTGAAAGATTATTCTCAATCTTTTTACCGATATCGTACCGCAGAACCAGGACGCCGAGCAAATTCATCCTGAAACCGAATCCGACGCTGCCGAGAGTCTGGTCATAATGTTCATCCCAGGCTCCCCCGAAATCGGAAAAAACAGCTCCTCTTATTCCCCAGAAACCGAGATTAATGAAAGGGAACCTGATATTTATCTGATCGATCAGCGGGAAACGCAGCTCGAGCGAAGATATCCAGAGTTTTTCTCCCCGTACCGACCACAAGGGCCATCCTCTTAGATCCCAGCTTCCGCCCATAAAATATCTGCGTGCTTCTTTTCCCTGGTTGTAAAAGAGCGCGCCCCGGAAAGCAAGCGCAGTTGTGAAACCGATCCTGAAGTACTGCCTGTAATCTGCGATCGCTGTAAAGAAGTTTACATTGCTGTATTTAACGTCGCTTGTATAACCGAAAAGAAGTCTTGCTCTTATTCCGTCCAGAGGTCCCGTAGGCCCCCAGATCGAGTTATCAGCCACATAAGAAATGCTGTTGCTTAAAAGCAGCGCCTTTCTCTCAATAACTCCCTGGATAACTTCCTTATCGCTGTTGGCAATAGATACACCGGTTTCAATTCTCTGAAACTTTGAGAGCGGGAAATCGAGGGCGAAGAATCCGCCGAAACTTCTTTCATAAAAATATTCATCAGATTCCCTGATATCGTACCTGTTTCCGCTGAAATGAAAAACTCCAAAGCCATAATTCGTTCTTTTACTTAAATCTATCCGCTCAAGCATTATATTAAAACTTTTAAGAAAATCACTCTGAACATTAGCAGTGTTATAGATAAGGAAATAATAATTATCATCTCCCAGAAGGTCGCTTAAAGAGAGAACGGCGCCTCCCCTTGTACCGTAAACAGGATCCGTTGTAACATCGCTCTGGGCATAATCCAGGGTATATTCTTTTTCGTATCTATATTTCTCCTTTTCTGCGTAAGCTTTAAGCCTGATTTCCTCCCATTTCCCTTCCGTAGAATCAAAATTCATTACGATCCTGAAAGTCGAATCGGCAGGGACCGAACTGATTTCGGTTTTAAACAGGTTGAAAGAAAAATTTCCGAAACCTGAAAATGCTATAGTAGTAGAATCAATATATCTCGGGTAAAATGCGCTCGTTATAAAATGCGTTACCTTCCAGACAGAATCGGAAAACGCATTATTTACAAATTTCATCCTCCAGATATTCTGAACTTTATCGAGATCGGAAGTAAAAAGCAGGGTCTTTTTATCAGGGGACAGAACAGGTGAAGATTCGTTTGCTGCAAGATTGGTTATATACTCTATCCTGTGATTATCAAGACTGTAGGAAAAAAGGTTGTAATATCTTTCATTCCTGCCGGAAGTTCTATCCGATGAAAAAATGATCCGGGAATCCGTCATTCCGAACACCGGATCCCGTTCGTCATAATAATCATTAGTAAGTCTTGTCAGCTTTTCTAATTCCAGATCATAAATATATAAATCGCTGAATCCTTTCTGGTCAATTGCCTGGAAAACAACTCTCTTCCCGTCTTCAGAGAATTTCGGTGAGGTTATATTAATCAGGTTTTCATCATGGAAGTCACTTTCTACTTCGTCCGCCGGGATTGAATAAAAATGGATAGCATCGGTAGCACCCGACTTTGTAACGAATGCAACGAGTCCGCCTTTTGAAATATCAATAGATGACTGAAACAGGTGGAATGCCTCGAATTCCGACGTCTTCTCTCCCCTTATCACGATTTCAGGTTCCAGATCGGATTTTTTTTCTACATTAATCTTCATCCTGTAGAGAGAAGAATAACCATCGCGGTTTGCAGGGAAATAAAGCCAGGTATCCCCGTTGATCCTGTAAGGCACCGGGGAAAAATTAAATCCGAAGTGCGTGAGCTGGTTTGCTGAATGTTCCAGCGGTGATTTATCGGCAAGAAGAGGATAGTATTTTCTTTTAAGATAAAACAGCCAATCTGCATCTATCTCTTCAATTGGTTTTCCCAGGGTATACTCAAGAACTTTAGTAAAATCACTGTTCATCCAGATATTATCTACCAGGAGAGTCACTCTTTCCGGACCATAATTATCTTCTACAAAATGAAGGAAGTTCTGCCCCTCCTTATACATCAGGAAACTGCCGTAAATGGTATACATATCCTCCAGGTTTACAAAGTAATTATTTATTACGGCATCCCGCATAACCATCTCTGCCTGCGCATCTATATCAGTCGACATATATTCTGCAAGCCCTTCTGTGAACCACAGCGGAGGGAATCTGTCCGTTGGCAGCCGGTGATCTGCCAGGATATGTATTACTTTTGTGGTCATAAAAACATGTACAAGCTCGTGCCTTATAACATGCTTGAAGTCGTGGATCGAACCTGTGTAAGGAATTACAACCCGTCCCTTAAGGAATTCGAAGAAGCCGCCGACTGCATCAGGAATAAGTCCCGGTGTTGTATTTGTCTGCTGAAAATGAAGTGATGTATTATAGAAAATAAGAGGAATTGGTTTTATTATCAGGTTATCAAATTTTATTTTCAATTCGTTGTATGCATCTTCGGCATAAGAAGCGCCAATTTCAGCGATTTCCTCAAACTCCCCGTAGTAATAAATATTAAAATGATCTGTACGCAGAACCCTCCATTCGAATTTCTGGTACTGCACCTTATTTCTGCCGAAATAATAAAGCTGGGCTTCCGATGTGCAGGAAGATATTATGAATAATAATAAAACCAGTTTAAAGAATTTCACAGGCATTTTATGATTTTTTCAGAAATCCCTTCATAATTTATTATAAAACGAATATGAAGGGAACCGGAGGCTGTGTGAAAATTTGATATGATGATCGATCCCGGTTAGTATCGGTTCCGGGTTAATCACTGCTTACAATTTTCAACATTTCGAAAGGTTTATTAGTGAATCAGCGTTTTCCCCGACCCGGTCGGGGACAGGTGCGCTCAACATTTTCACACAGCCTCTGCTAAGATAATCTTTCTTTTAAAGTATGAATGTTATCTATCTCAGACGGATCATATCCTCTGAGGACAGCAGTGTAATAAGTTATCCAATCAAATAAAAAAATCAAATCCATTAATCTGATCTTGAAATCGTCTTCTTCACTTTCAATATTCATATAATCGAGTCCTTGTTTAGCTGCCAGTTCTGTAGTGATCTCAAACCGTTTCTTTACCTGAGGATGATAAGTTTCATCAAGGATATTGATAAGTTTGGCATTAAGCTGCTTATTGCTGTAAGTTTCCCAGCCTATTATTTCATTGTGGTTCAGTTCGGGAATAACATTATGGAAAGCATGTAATTTCGAATTCTCATTAAACTGGCATTTCAGCCTGTACCCCGCAGCAGAAGTAACATCAGCTGCTGAATAGATTAACGGAATAAATCCTATCAGCTGCATGGCACAATTAAACGCAATGTTGTTTTCCCGGGTATATTCTTTCCCCTTAAGCATCAAAAGGTTTTTGATCCTTTCTACTGTCTCATTCTGATCGGAAATTAATCCCAGCCCGGAGAGTACTTTTAGTAAAGAGAAAAAGCTAAGACCGAGGGCAAACCTCGGCTGGAATCCCGGTTTCATTTTGACCACGGGGATCTTCTTTTTCAAAGCCATCTCTTCTACTTTTCCGCCAGTAGTTATACAGACGATCCCGCATTTCTTTTTTATTCCTTCTTCAAAAACAGAGATGGTCTCTTCCGTATTCCCGGAGTATGATGAGACTATCAGCAAAGTATTTTTATCCGCAAAAAGGGGAAGATTATAATTCCTGTTTACTGAGAACGGAAGCGGCATTTCATCCCTGAGAAAATTCTGAACCAGGTCTCCGCTTATTGCCGAACCACCCAGTCCTGTAACAATAATATTCCTGAATTTCTTAGTCTTTAGCTTTTCAATATCTATTTCATTCTGCCAGGCAGATTCAATCTGAGTGTAAGTTTCTTCCAGTACTTTAAACTGGTTCTGAGGATCGTATTTAGCGACATAGTCATTAATATTCATTTAAATCCCTTATATGATATTTCTTGTGCGGGTAATTGAGTTGTCTTTAAAGAATTTCTCTATCCTTGCCAGAATCTCCTCCTGAGTAACCAGAGAAAGACAGTCCTGTGCAAGTTCATTCAGTTTTTCCATTGAGCAGCTTCTTATAATTCTTTTTGCGTAAGCTATTGTAGATGGAGACATACTGAGCGATTCCAGTCCGAGCCCGACAAGCAGAGGCAGAGCAAGAGTATCAGCGGCCATTTCCCCGCAAAGGCTGACGCTTTTATGAGATTTTTTTGCTTCCTGCACGATATGATATAATGTCCTGATAACCGCCGGATTGAATTCCTGGAAAAGGTCGGCAACAAGGTCATTGCCGCGGTCAACAGCCATAAGATACTGGATAAGGTCATTTGTTCCGATACTCAGGAAGTCGACTTCGTTTGCAAATTCTTTAGTCATTAATGCTGCAGAAGGAACTTCCATCATTATTCCGATCTTCATATTCTTATCGAAAGGAATTTTATTCTTTTTCAACTCCTGCCTGCATTCTTCTATTATTTCTTTAGCCCGACGGATCTCTTTGATCGTTGCAATCATAGGCAGCATTACCTGAATATTTTTATTAACACTTGCCCTGAGAATTGCTTTAATCTGGGTCCTGAATATCCCCTGGTTTTCAAGAAGCAAACGGATACCTCTAAGACCAAGGAAGGGATTAGGCTCCTTATAATCAAGGAGTTTGAACTTATCACCGCCGATATCAAAAACCCTTATTGTAAAAGTGTCCGGATAAATCCTGCTGGAAAGGTTTGCATATATTCTTGTCTGCTCATCTTCGGAAGGAAACTCACCAATCTCTTCAAGGATCTGTTCAGTCCGGTATAGACCTATACCTTCAGCTCCGCTGGTCACTACAAGATCAATTTCCCCGGTAACGTCGACGTTTGCCTGAAGAATAATTTTCCTGCCGTCTGTTGTTACTGCCGGTTTATCTTTTAATTCTTCGAGCTCTTTCTGAAGCAGCTTTAATTTTTCGAGTTTGTGATTGAAGAAATCAATCTGTTCCTGATCAGGATTAATAATCACATAACCGTGAAAACCGTCCACGATTATGGTATCGTCTTCCAGGATATGAAGTGTGGAATTATGCGTTCCGACCACCGCGGGAATATTTAATGACCGCGATACAATTGCGGCGTGCGAAGTAAGGCCGCCGTGGTCTGTTACAAATCCCTGAACATTACTCCTGCTTAGTAAAATAGTGTCTGCAGGTGTGAGCGAATCGCTCACAACTACAACATCATGCTTTATTTTCGACTGCCATCTTTTTTTCTGAAGGTTCCTGATAATCCTGTTCTTGATATCCTCGATATCGTGTGCTCTTTCCTTCATATAGGTTTCATGAGAAATCATCATCAGGTCCTGATACTTTGATATTTCATCATCGACTATGAATTCCGGCTGTTTCCTTTCGGTTTCGATTCTGTGGTTAATATTGCCTATGAGAACCGGGTCATCAAGTATCATTATCTGGGCTTCAAATATTGAGGCACGTTCATTGCCCATTTTATCACGGGCGATTCCAAGGATCTTATTGAGCTCTTTCTTTGATTTATTAAGCGCTTCTTCAAGGTTCTTCCTCGCTTCCTGAATGTCGGTAATCTCTCCCCTGTTAACGTCTAGCTTTTCCTTCATAAAAAGATAAGCCTTGCCGATCACGATTCCGGGGGCGGCTGCAATTCCCGCGATCTTATTTTCCGATTCAAGGAATATTTGTCTGAATGATTTCAAAGTTCGTCAAATCCTCTGCTAAAGTAATCTACTATTTCTCCGGCTGCCTGTTCTTCATCTTCTCCGTCGAATGAGAGAGTGACATCCGATCCCATTTCCGCGGCAAGGGTCATAACCCCTATAATACTTTTTCCATTTATATTCAGGCCGTTTTTTGAAATGTAAAATTCACATTTATATTTTGAAGCCATTTTAACTATGGTTGCAGCAGGGCGCGTGTGCATTCCTGCTTTATTTATAATTTTTACAGTTTTTTCAATCATTACTTCATTCTTTTAATGAGAATTTCAGCAAGCCATTTAAATATTTCACGATCCTCGCTGTTTTTTAATACTTTCAGGGACCGCAATGCCCGGCTGGTATATTTTTTTATTTCCTGTTGTGCTTCTTTTATTATACCGAGTTTTTCATAAAGCTTTTTATACTTCTGTACCTGGTTCGGTTTAACTCCCTTTGTTCTGACCAGCGCTTTTAAATCAGCTTTATCTTGTCCTTTAGCTTTTTCAAGAGCTTTAACAAGTAAAAAAGTTTTCTTTCCTTCTACAAGGTCTCCGCCGATAGTTTTACCGAACTCTGTTTCATCTGCTATTATATCCAGGAGATCATCCTGAACCTGGAAAGCAATCCCGATATTTTTTCCGAAAGAAGACAGAGCTTTAACTTCTTCCGGCGAACCATTCCCTAACACAGCTCCAAGAGAGCAGCACATTTCAAGCATAGCAGCAGTTTTCTTTTTGATCATTCCCAGATAATCATTAAGAGTGAGAACCTCGCGGGTTTCATATTCCTTGTCAAGACTCTGGCCTTCGCATACTTCCACAAGTCCTTTTGTAAATGCTGCAAATATAATTTCGGAATTTCCATTGCAGTCCTTCAACAGGTTCTCATATGCTACTGCAAGGAGGCTATCACCTGCCAGTATTGCTGTATGGCTGTCATATTTTACGTGCAGAGTCATCCTGCCCCTCCGTTTATCGGCATTATCCATTATATCGTCGTGCACCAGAGTGAAGTTATGCAAGAGTTCTACAGCCGCACCGGTGTGGTAAGCGTCAGAATATTTACCTCCGGCAGCTTTGGCAGAAAGAAGCACCAGCATCGGTCTGAGTCGCTTACCGCCGCTTTCTATAATATAATAAGCCGGGGAATAGAGGTTTTCCGGTTTTCTCTTTGATAAAGATTTCCTGAGGATACGATCAATCTGTTTCTGTTCGTTTTCATAAATGGATTTGAATTTCCTGATGTCAGTCATACTTAATACATATCTCCCCGTTCAATAAGCTTGTTTTTTCTTAATTCCATTAATGAAGAAGACCCGGTTAAATACATTACTTTTTTAACATAATCAAACCAGTCTTTTATCAATCTCTCCACACCTTCGGTGCCGGAATTGTTAAGAGTCTGCAGTATAATCCTGGCTGAAGCAACGATATCCGAACCAAGAGCAAGAGCTTTGGCAGCTTCAACATGCGAATTTATACCGCCGGAACCTATCAGGGTAAAATCATATTTCTCTTTTAACTCTGAGACAGATCTGATACAATAAGAAGTCGGCAATCCCCAATCCCAGAATTCTGTGTTTCTTCCATCTTTGTTCCTCAGGATCTCCACGCCTGCCCAGCTGGTTCCGCCAGCACCGGCAACATCGATTCCCTTAACACCGCAGTCAAGAAGTTTCCCGGCGGCCATCGCCGATATTCCTGCACCGACCTCTTTAACTATTACCGGAACCTTAAGCTGTTTAACGAGATTCCCTAAACTTTTTAGGAGTCCGGTAAATCGAGGTTCACCGTTTTTCTGGATAAGTTCCTGAAGGGGATTTACGTGCACAACCATTGCATCCGCCTCAACCAGGTCAACAAGGAAGTTAATTGGATCGAAGTTATTCATCAGCACCAGCTGAGCCGCACCGATATTACCCAGGATGGGGATCGAGGGAGCATTCTTCCTTATTATCTTATAGGTGCTATGATAGTCATTATTCTCAAGGGCCTGCCGCTGGCTGCCCACACCAAGGGGGATATTAAGATTATTTGCAGAGACCGCCAGCCGGGCATTTATATTCTCTGCCTCAGCAGTACCTCCCGTCATGCAGGAAATTAAGAACGGATAATTGATTTCCTTCTCAAAAAATACCGAGCCAAGCTGGATTTTGGATATATCAACTTCAGTAATTGCATAATGCTGAAAGTCATAGAATTCAAACCCGTTAGTTTTGCTTTTAAATGCAGCTTTATCCGTCAAAGACAGCTCAATGTGCTCTTTTTTTCTTATTGAAGTAGAATCAATATTCCGGGTCATTTGGAAAATATATTATTTATAAATTTTCAGGTGAGACAAAATATCAAAAATTTGTTAAAAATACCCGTGTGGAGATGAATGTATGGCGGATGGATGGGTGTATGGGTGTAAGGTGGATGAATAAACCGAACAAGGAAAAGGAAAAAGGATCCGGGTAAAAGGTTTGGCTGTACTCAACTAAGTAATGAGTATGACAAGAATCAGGAAACAATGATCAATCGTAATGTTTAAAGTCAATCTCTAAAACTTTCCCTGCTGCATATTTGTGTTTAATACCATTGAACTACTTTTTCGTGAAAAATTTCATAAAGGTTTACGAACAATTAGTGTAAGTTCATAACGGTTAAAACAAACGATATATATATAATATGAAAGGAGAACGTATGGCTGAGAAGACATTGAGAAATCTGTTTATAGATGAGTTGAAAGACATCTACGATGCTGAACACCAGCTGGTGAAAGCACTGCCGGTAATGGCTGAACATGCACATTCGGATGATCTGAAGAAAGCGTTTAAGAATCATCTTTCGCAGACAAAACAGCATATTAAAAGAGTTGAAGAAATCTTCAACCAGATAGATGAGAAGAAAGAAGGCCGGACCTGCGACGGTATGAAAGGAATTGTTCATGAGGGAGAGCAGATGATGAAAAATTTCTCAAGATCTCCTGCTCTGGATGCCGCGTTAATAGCAGCTGCCCAGAAAGTTGAGCATTATGAAATGGCTTCTTATGGCTCGTTGAGGACTTATGCACAAATGCTGGAAATCGATGGGGTTGCGGATAAACTGCAGTCTACACTCAATGAAGAAGGTGAAGCTAATTCAATCCTTACAAAACTTGCACTGAATGGTATAAATGCCGAAGCGCGGGCTT
>Ga0075281_1000014_pt1 | contig 11462 bp, 13 predicted proteins | sample SF_Rice_10C_80N__4_FD_69766 | JGI IMG/M metagenome (GOLD analysis project Ga0075281, IMG submission 69766) | Rice paddy soil microbial communities from Twitchell Island, California, USA - SF_Rice_10C_80N_103 | ecosystem: Environmental > Terrestrial > Soil > Paddy field/soil | place: USA... | reverse complement strand
TACTCATAATAACTGCAATAGTTGTTCTCGTTGCTACCCTCCTTCCGAAGCAGGTTGGAACAATTGAAGGTGCGGATCAGATCGGTGCCCTTCTTATGCAGGTTTTCTTCGTCGTAATCGGAGCAAGTGCAAATCTATACGTCGTACTTCGGGTTGGACCTATATTATTTTTCTTTGCAGCAGTAATATTATTTGTTCACCTGGTATTTATCCTTGCAGCCGGAAAAATATTCAAGCTAGATCTTGCGGAAATCGTAATCGCATCGAATGCAAATATGGGAGGCCCTACTACAGCAGCCGCTATGGCCGTTGCACGTAAGTGGAAAGACCTTGTGATCCCTGCAGTCCTCTGCGGAACACTTGGTTACGCAATTGCAACTTTTATCGGAGTAGCTATTGGCAACTTCCTTAAATAATATTTTATCATTATGAAATATTAACGATTGATTTTTACCCAATTTCAAATGGCTGTGAACAGAAGACTAAATACATTCCGGTTTTCAACCGGGCTGACACTGAATACTTAACAGCAGCATATTTATATGAAACACTTTTTAATATTTATACACTATCTTGAATCAGTCGAAAAGATTGATGAGATCAGACCCCGCCACAGGGAATTCCTTCATAAAGGATATAAAGATGGCATTGTGCTTTTTTCAGGTCCCCTGGTTCCAAGGACAGGAGGGCTGATAGCGGCCCGCGGGGAAACAGCTGAAGGAGTAAAAGAATTTTTCAGTAATGATCCCTACCAAAAAGAAAAAGCAGCCAGGTACGAGTTTATTGAATTCGAACCGGTACATTACCAGGAATTTCTTAAAGATTGGGTAGGGTAAAAGTTTTAACCGGAATGATTAACAAAACATCTGATGGCATGAATATAGAATGAGGATTTTCAAATTATACTGAAAATTCCGGCTGCATATTATCTCTTAAATTATTCGTACCAGTCGAATAACTCTACTCTATGCTTCCCAAAGCCGAATCCTAAGATCGGATCAGTTCCGCCTGAGGGCATAGCCGACATAATTGCTTCTGAAGAGAACAAAACAGATCCGTCTCCGTTTCCTATGCAGTTGCCCTCCGAAGGATTGGGAGTAAGTGATGCAACAGCCCCGATAATTTCAGCATGAATGTGGACGATATCGTCGGCTACCAGTAAACCTTTAAAGGTCCCTGTGTTCAGATTCTTCATCTTTGCATTCAGCTCTTTATTGTGAACGATGAGGATCCCTGAACCTTCTATATTCATTGACTGCCAGGTTTCATCATTCCCTAATTCTACGTACGTTATGCCTTTTAGCGGATATGTCAGCATTGAAGGATCCGTTACGTACTGGCTGCCGTCAGATCCGCTCATAGCTATACTTTTCAGTTTTCCTTCTGGGTAGCCTTTGTCTGAACCGCCAAGTATGCCTTCAGGAGTTGAAGGATAGCCGTCGGGCCAGGTTTGATTTGAAGATACTATATCCGAGGAATATTTTTTAGAAGGGGCATAGTCTTTCTTCTCATAAGTTCCGCCTACAGTACTTGCGCCTCCTCTTGAATATGAATTTGTTGTCCATATTCCGAGGGTGCCTTTACCAGGAAGAAGATTTCCGTTCAGGTCGTGATCTCGTCCGTCGACAATCAGCTTGCCGAGTGTCTGCACTGGATTATTTGTGGTTATGGCTGCTAAAACTGCCGCGGGAAATACCGGCGACCCGCCGTCAGGAAATTTAACGTGCGCGGAGATATTTGAATTTGCTCCCATATACGTTCCCTGTACGTTTATTTTCACCAGCGTGTCCGTACCGATGATGTCATCTATAACCGTATATTCCGCGCTGCCGCCTAGCAAATCAGTCTCCGCCGGAGAATTGACCCTGTAGGCATTATTATCACCGAGTCTGGCAATCAGCAGCTGCACAGCGCTGTTGGCTACATTCCTTGCGCCGGCTGCAGCATATAACTCAAGACTTTTATCGGTAGCCAGGTTCAACCCGTTATTAATATTTATGTTGAGAACTCCGAATATTACAATCGTTCCCAGCAGTAAGATTAAAATCATTTTTCCCATTATCTAAATCCTTCAGATTAAATTTTTTGGTCTTATCAATTTCTGCCATTCGACTACAGGGAAATAGTCACCGCTTTTATCCTGACTTTCAATCTTCAGGTTGATCTTTATACCTCTTATCTTAGATCTTTCGGAAGAACTTCCCAGAACGGAATAATTAATTTCCGCATTAAGTGAGTCGTAATATGTGAGATTAAATTGTGTGACAATATCAGCCAGAACGGGCGCCGCACTGTTATCCTGCCGGTAAAGTTTCATATCGTCGGGATTCTCGGTATTGCTCATTTCTGATTTTGGACCAAGAAAAAAACGGGTTGTATCCGGTGTTCCGTCATTATTTATATCCGCAGCAAATTTTATTGAATTTGAATCCGCATATATTATTTTTTCTCCCGGAGCCTTATAACCTATCTTATAGAAATAATAATCGAAAACTTCCGCCGAAGAAGCTGTATTACCCTGAACATTCTGATTGCTGAAGGTTTCCCTTGAATCTTCCTGCATCTTCAAATTGAAAGCTATGATCATCAGGACCACCATCCCCCCTATTGCAAAAGAACCAAGAATATCTATTAAACTGCCCATTTGTGTTTTTCCTTAATAAGAAATTACCTGGCTGAGCTTTAAAGTATCTGTCAGGTAATTATTTGTTACGGTAATATCAACCCGCTTGGCGAATGTTCTCGTGTAACTGTTGACATCAGGATCCGATGCCGATACGTAGTGAACATCAATATCCGAATGGAAAACTCCTAACTTGTTAAGCGTATCATTCGTAGCATATGTACTGTAGTCATCAACGTCATCAAATGAAGAACGAAGGGATTCTCCCGGATCTTTCCCGGGTGAAGTAGATAGATCATTAGGATCGCTTACTGAAGATGTTGTCGTATTTTCGTCGAATGCTTTTCCTTGTATTTCATCAAATAATGACTGTGCAATGCCAGTACCTGTTATGATTGCTTCATTATTAATGCTTATTTCGGTTTGTGTTCCCGAGCTTCTGTAATATGAAAGCATGAGGAAAGTGAGGAGTAAAATTCCACCAATTGTTAATAAGGTTTGAGTAGCCGACATTTTTTCTGTATTGCTTAATAATAAAAATTTGCCCTGAATTGTGTTGTTTTTTCAATAATTGTGCCCATTTGAAAAAAGAGCATATTTATACAAAAAGTTAAGTTTTATGGGTGATGATGGATCATTTTAATACAAATAAGACTATAAGTTCTGGAATGTGAAGCAGTTACAAAGTCAGCGGGAATGAGCGGCAGGGAATAGTGAAGAGCTAACTTTTTAATGAATCGATAATCTTCTGTGCTCCTTCAATTCCGGAGGACAGCACCTTTTTAACTTCTTCTTTTGTTCCAGCACTAATTGACCTGGAAGATTCGATTGCAGCAGCAACAGCAGTACGCCGCGCTTCGTTAATGTTTCCGCCTTTTTCTTTTACTGCAGTTACAGCACCTTTGACAGCCTGGAGCGAAGCTTCACCTATATTTAATCCTTTCTCTTTTGCTGTCTGTATTGCCTGTGCTACTGCTCCTCTTACTGCTTCATTCTGACCAATACCTGTTTCTATTGCCCCTTCTACAGTAACAGCAACAACATCTTTTATCAGCTTGATTACTGATGCACCGATTTCGGACAATCCCAGGATTGTTCCCTGCACTATTGATGCAGAAAATTTTACTCCTTCTTTAACAAGTCCGCCTGAATCTTTAATGGTTTTTGCGGTTAAGTTTCTCATAACATTAATAGTAATATCCGCGGTCTCTCCCGAATCTTTTAATCCTGTTTTAACGGTATTCTTTGCTATATTAATTATTTTTTCAAACATCTTATCCTCATTTTCTGTAGTCTAAAATGTAGATCACGGTTTAGTTTAATCAAAATGGATATATCACATCGATTCACAACAAATACTTCATTTTATTATCTTATATGCATAAAAATGGAAAATCTATGGCGCTGAAAAGATCCTACAATAAAATGATCGCCGGTGTTTGTGCCGGTATTGCAGAATGGTTAGGTTGGGATCCCACGGTAGTTCGTGTTGGATATGTGTTATTATCCGTATTGAGTGCGGCATTTCCCGGAATCCTGGTTTATATAATCTTATGGTTTGTAATGCCGCCCCCGGACGCAGTTTAATAAGAACCAGATTGAACAATTAGCAAATCCTTAATTGCTCCGATTAATTGTTCTTCAAATAGAATTTTCACGCAGCCTCAAAAAGGAGGATGATATGAAGAGTGTTAGTAAGAATAATATTTTCAGGTTTATGATTTTCTTTCCTTTTATTGTGCTCGCCGTTTTCTGCAACTCAAAGGACGAACTTGTTTCCGGAAACCAGGGGGAAATTAAACTGCCTCCGGGATTTAAGCTTGAAGTTTATGCAGATGATGTTCCTGGCGCACGCTCGATGGCGATGAGTACGTCGGGGATTTTATTTGTCGGTACCCGCGGCAATGGAAAGGTTTATGCAATCCTTGATACAAATAAAGATTACAAAGCTGACAAGGTAATAACCATAGCAAGCGGATTGAATACTCCAAATGGCGTGGCTTTAAAAGATGGCGATCTTTACGTAGCCGAAATCAGCCGCGTAATTAAATACCCCGCTATAGAAAATCACTTGCAGAATCCGCCGTCACCTGTTGTAGTAAATAACAGCTTTCCTGACGACACGCATCATGGCTGGAAGTTCATTAAATTTGGTCCCGACGGAAAATTATATGTTCCTGTCGGTGCCCCCTGCAATATATGCAAAAGTGAAGATGAACGGTATGCATCTATTATGAGAATGAATCCCGACGGCACTAGCCTTGAGGTCTATGCGCATGGTATAAGGAACACGGTCGGCTTCGATTGGTCCCCGGTTGATAATGCTCTCTGGTTTACCGACAACGGAAGGGATATGCTGGGCGAAAATGTGCCTCCTGATGAACTGAACCGTGCAACCGATAAAGGGATGAACTTCGGCTATCCGTATATGCACGGAAAGGATATACGTGATCCTGAGTATGGGCAGGGTGTTGATCTTTCACAGTTCACAAAACCTGTACAGGAACTTGGACCGCACGTGGCTGCACTGGGTATGGAATTTTACACGGGGAATATGTTTCCTGAGAAATATAAGAATTCAATTTTTATAGCCGAACATGGTTCCTGGAACAGGAGTAAGAAAATAGGCTACCGGGTGACTTTTGTTAAGCTTGATGGAAATAATCCTGTAAGCTATGAACCCTTTGCAACAGGCTGGCTTCAGGGAGAATCGGTCTCGGGCCGTCCCGTTGATGTCGAACAAATGAACGACGGCTCTCTCCTTGTCAGCGACGATTATGCAGGAGTGATATACAGGATCAGTTACAAGGATTGAAAAATTTAATATTGCAGATTCAAGCTCTGGGTCCAAAAAATGAGAATCACAAACCAAAAAGGATTATGTCCATCTTTCCGGTTTTCTAAGTACAAATCCATCTTTTTTTATTACAGTATCTGGGAAAAGACTTTTATCAAAATTTCTTCGACCAATAGTAAGTGAAGCACTTGAGATAGATTTTAAAGAATATGAAAATCTATCCGGAGGGAAAGCTAAAATCACCTTCTTATGTGGAAATAAACGTAGAACGGAGCTGATAGGAGCAGTTAAATCACTATCTGCTGAGATCAGGATGGCTGTATCAAATTTATTTTCAAATGCATCAGTCAGCATTTCCACAGCTATATTAACATCGGTCATTTTTTCATTTGGAATTAGTTCAACATTACCACACCTTTTGCAAATTCTACTGTTAGATTGATATTTACCATAATAAATGTTGAAATTCTGAAGGGTTTCGAGAGCTTCAATATAGGCTTTTTGTCTTTGATTTTTGGCGGGCGGATCGGAAATTCGAGACGTAAAATACTTGGTTAAAACCAGTACCTGGTTGACCTTGAGTATATTACTTGCTGATTTCTGAAGGTTTAGCCAGTAATATTTCTTCCACGCCTTTGATTTTAGTCCAAAATAAAGGTTAAAACCATCTATATAAACAATAACTCTTTCTTTTTCAGGAACAATATTTGTTGATATTTGTTTAACAAATTAATAGATTTGAGTATAATTTAACAGCGCTTAGGATAGCATCCTAAGTTTGACGTCCCGCTTCGGTGGGACGTTTCTATTTTAAATCGTATGAGAAAATTTCAGTCTTTTCGATGACCACCTGTTTGTAACCTGACCAGGAAAAAAACTTAAAAACAAGACGATATATTGTTTTTATAAATTTAACCAAATCGAAGATTTAAGACAATATCTCTTCCAACAAGGAATTAAATAGAAGATACTGAGTAAAAATCATTTCCTGAAGGTGTGCATCTGAATGTCGAGGTAATAAACGTCTCCCTTTACACCCGTTATCTCGAAAGCGACGCCCGTTGGCTTGCGGTTCTTATCTTGTGAATCAGGGTTGGTAAGCGGAGAAAAAACAGTTTTGTATCCCGGTCTGAATGCATCTCTGCCGTCCCCGGCGCGCAGCGGGTCCTGTATCGGTTTACCCGTCAATGTATCTGCATAGTATATGATTTCATTTGGGGGATAATTTTTCCCTTCAAAAGTATATGGGATAAACTGAAGGTCGTGATAGCCGGTTTCTTTATTCTCATCTTTCCTTTCATATACCGGAAGTCCTTTTGGAAACCAGGCGGGATAAACATAACTGTTTACCTCCCAGTTAAACCTTCCGTCGGCAGGGATCATCTGCATAAATGTTGCGTCTCCTTCTGCTGCATCCTGCCGGAGAACGTAGATACCCTTTTCACTCTTTACTTTTGAGCTGCTATCCCATCGTGAAATTCTCTGGTGATTCTCTAAATAGAAATACTGACTTGAGGCTGAATCTATCTCTATCCTTACTGCGTCGCCTGTAGTTATAAAATCATCAAGTGGAATATCTTTCAGAGTAAGTGTGTCGTTTTTAATTGTGCGGATGTTTATCCACCCCAGTCTGTTCCTTTCATATGAGTTTATCATAAATGAACGTACTTCGTAACCGGAGAGCATTGCCCAAAAGCCTCTGCCGTTGTGATACCGGTTGCCCCCGATAAGAAAATGCGCGAACTCATGGATTGAAAATCTGAAAGGATCTTTATGAAAGATATCTCTCAACGTTGCCCCGGTGTATACAACTCTTGATGAATCATCTACATATACTTGCCCCGCACCAAGTGATCCGACCCAGCCTGCGTTAAAAACTCTGTTGTACAATGAGGCGGTACTGTCGGGATAATCCATAATGTAGTTTCTGTATATTATAAATACCATATCAACCTTACCATCCGGCACCTGTTCAAAACTATAATTCCTGGCCTCCTTGATGCTATCGAACTTTGCAAAATCAATTCTCCTGTCGAGAGATTCAATGATATCTTTATTTATTGCTCCATAACTTTTCTTGTTGAGGAAGTACCATTTTCTCGTGTGAGGAATAGTAATTGTATCGCAAACACCTGTAAACTTTAACTTATTTAACGACATCTGGTTAAAGTAATCCGTCATCGACCAGGGAGTTGCATTCTCTTTCCATACCGGGTCAACCCAGGTATTGTTCTTCATCCTCTCTGGTACCCCGCCCTTAGGCCAGCGGGTATCATCAGGAAGATAATTATCATCCGGAAACTGTGCGAAGATAAATAATGTGTGGATGCTCCCTTCAGCCGGCAGATCGCGTCCCCCTGGCTGATCTTTCGATTGTGCGGAAGTAATACACTGCAGCAGAATAAGGAGAAGAGCCGCTAAGTATTTTGCGATCTGTCTCATATTAAAACCCTCATATGATGAACTTTAATTTAACATTTTATAAGTTTCAAAGGAGCTTTTTATAAATAAAGGTAATTCGTTTGGACAATCTTCTCGCTGCCCGTTTGACAATGGCTATTACCCTGGGCTTTCATATCATACTTGCCTGTATCGGTATGACAATGCCCTTCCTGATGGTAATCTCTCACTGGATCTGGTTAAAAAAGAAGAAGAAAATATACCTCGATCTTACGAAAACCTGGTCGAAAGGCGTTGCTATCTTTTTTGCAATAGGTGCAGTATCAGGCACCGCTCTTTCATTTGAACTTGGCCTGCTGTGGCCGGGATTTATGAAGCATGCCGGACCCATAATAGGTATGCCGTTCAGCTGGGAGGGAACCGCTTTCTTTATTGAAGCAATCTGTATAGGATTATTCCTGTACGGATGGAACAGGCTGAACCCTTACATACACTGGGCTTCAGGTCTGATTGTTGGAATATCCGGCGTGCTTTCCGGGATATTTGTAGTAACTGCCAACGCCTGGATGAATGCACCCGCCGGATTTGACTGGATAAACGGACAGGCTTATAACATCCGTCCTTTTGAAGCGATGTTTAATCCTGCCTGGGTAAGTGAAACTCTGCATATGACCATTGCCGCGTTCGAGGCTACAGCTTTCGGCGTTGCCGGAATACACGCTATCCTCTTGTTAAGGAAACATAATTTTGAAATACACAAAAAAGCAATAATCATTGCTTTGAGCTTTGGAAGCATCTTCGCAGTACTTCAGCCGTTAAGCGGCGATCACAGCGCTAAGGACCTTGCACAAAGACAGCCTGAAAAGCTTGCCGCAATGGAGGGATTATTCCATACGGAAAAGAGCGCAGGATTGACAGTAGGCGGCATTCCAGATGTGAAGAATCAGGAAATGAAGCTTGGGATAAAAATACCGGGACTTCTGAGCTTCCTTGCATATGGCGATTTCAACGCAGAAGTAAAAGGACTGAATGAATTCCCGAGGGAAAACTGGCCGCCCGTTCTACCGGTTCATATTTCTTTTCAGATTATGGTTGCCTGCGGATTTTTCCTCGCTGCAGTAGGTGTGGTGTTCTGGCTGCTTAGATGGAAATGGAAGAAGTATTTGTTTGATAAAAAATTTTTGTATCTCGCTGCTGTCTCTACCCCTCTCGGTTTTCTTGCAGTGGAGGCTGGATGGACGGTCACTGAAGTAGGAAGACAGCCCTGGATAATCTACAATATTATGAAAACGGCAGATTCTGTTACACCGGTGCCGGGACAAATACTCCACCTCTCAGTTTTTATTCTTATCTACCTGATACTTACCGTGGTTGCGGTATGGCTGATGAGACGACAGATTCGGGCACTGCACGCATCTCAGCCTCAGGAAGGGAGTACAGAAGCATAATGCTGTATGTTGTTATAATATTTCTGCTGGTCGCAGTTTTCCTGTACTGCCTGCTTGGAGGAGCTGATTTTGGTGCAGGAATAATAGAACTATTTGCAGGCTCTAATAAAGAAAAAATAAAGAGCCTGGTGAGCAATGCTATGGCTCCCATCTGGGAAGCAAACCATATGTGGGTTGTTATAACCGTGGTGATCCTGTTTATGGGCTTCCCTGCTGTATATACACAGGTATCAATATCACTTTATATTCCTCTTATCCTTCTTCTGATCGGCGTAGTGCTGCGGGGAACGGCTTTCACATTCCGTCACTACGATGCTGTCCAGGATGGATCACAGGAAATATACTCGCGCATTTTTGCAGTCTCAAGCTTATTGGTGAGCTTCTTCTTCGGATTGATTATCGGTGCAATTGTATCAGGCAAGATCACTGCTGCACCCGAATCATTTTATGAAGGATACCTCCATCCCTGGATAAACTTATTCAGCATATCCACCGGTGTTTTTATCTGCAGCTTGTTCGTCTTCACGGCGTCAGTTTACCTGATCAGCGAAACAACCGAAAAAGACTTAAGAGAACTGATCATCAGAAAAACAAAACTTGCGACGCTTGTGATGGTGGTAAGCGGCGCGATGGTCTTTATCTTTTCCTATGTAGAAGATGTCGATTTCGCTGAAAGATTTTTGAATCATCCGGTAAGCATTGTTATCATCGTTCTGGCAACAGCAGCACTCCCTCTCTTGTGGAAGATAATTGAAAAGGGTTTAATATGGCCGTCAAGGATTCTTGCCGGTGTTCAATTGTTCTTTATACTTGCGGCGTTCTATCTGATCTATTTCCCTGAAGTAATACTTATGAAAAACGGGGATAATATCACATTATTTACTGCGGCTGCTCCCGAAGCAACCTTAACTCAATTAGGATGGGCCTTAATTATCGGTTCCCTGCTGATATTTCCAACTCTGTTCTACTTGTATAAAGTTTTTAAGATAGACAGGGACGCCGGCTGATCTACTGGCTGCTTTTATTTACTTTCTTACTAAGCTCGAGTTTATCGGCAAAGTCAGCGCTGAAGTTTTCAATGATTTGCGCAACCTCCTCATTCTTTGTCGCTCTTCTGTATGTATCGGCCATTTTTAGGAAGGTCTGATGGAAATAGACATTCATATCCTCCACCATCATTTCCTTCGTCCACAGATCGATTCCCATTGTGGCGTTTTCCTGTTTATCCCATAAGGAAAGCATCATAGATTTACTTTCTCTTTTGCCGTCAAAGCCTGAGTCGGTAGCGCTCCATTCAATCTTTACCGGAACTTTCTTTTCGTCCAGTTCTATATGCAAAAGTATCTCTGAATTTTTAATCATTATAATTTTCCCGGATGATTTGATTTAATTGTATAAAAATAAGCATTTTATTGTAACCGAGTGTAATCTGGGCACTATCCCGGAAAACGACTATCGGCTGCGCTTATTTTACCGATCATGGGAAATATAGGCGGCCTTTTGCTTTTATTGAATAGTAAGTATAATTTGCCTCTGGAAACTTGAACTTAAATTTGAACTTAAACTTGAACTTAAACCAACCTTTACCGGTATGAAATCAAAAATAATATCCTTTATAATTGCAGCTTTTTTAATCCTTCCTACAGCTTATGCTCAGAATATTAGTGTAGGCGGATTTGTAGGAGGAGGTACAGTCGGAGGATTCTCCGCTGCAACAGGAGCTTTTACATCATCCATCTTTGCAGAAGTTAAAACTCCTGTCTTCGGTTTTAACACCAGGCTGAGTTTTATATACGCTCAGGATTTTAATGTACTTCTGCCTGGTTCCACCAATCGGTATTACCCTTTCCTGAAAGGTGTATCGCTGAAAGCAATATTTACACAGCCATTGGACAGTCCGTTTTTTCTGGAAGAAGGATTCGGTCCCATAGTTATAAATGATAGAACATACAGCAATGTCGACGAGTGGAATTATGGAACAGCATTCTCAATGACAGCCGGAATAGACTTCAGAAAGAAAAAAGCTGACGGCTTTAAATTAGGGCTTGGAGTTGAATACTCAATCACTTTCGGGAATACTTTTGCAAAGTATTTCTCATTTCACCTGCAGGGCCAGTATTATTTTTGATTTGTTTTATCAGTGACGATGAACGGGTATGTGTTTTCCAGCGGAAACTATATTGACGATCTTAGT
>Ga0075281_1000013_pt1 | contig 11490 bp, 7 predicted proteins | sample SF_Rice_10C_80N__4_FD_69766 | JGI IMG/M metagenome (GOLD analysis project Ga0075281, IMG submission 69766) | Rice paddy soil microbial communities from Twitchell Island, California, USA - SF_Rice_10C_80N_103 | ecosystem: Environmental > Terrestrial > Soil > Paddy field/soil | place: USA... | reverse complement strand
TCTGCAGAACCAGCGGGAGACACCCTCCGGCGGGGTTAACGCCGTAGGTTGAGTACAATTTCATTGTCTCTTTATTCAGCTTCTGCGGATCATCTTTATATTTTTCTTTTATTTCAGCAATCTTAGGCTGAAGAAGCTGCATCTTCTTCATAGATTGATAACTGGTTTTAGTAAGCGGGTAAAGAATAAATTTTATAATTAATGAAAATACAACTATTACAAAGCCGTAATTGGGAATAAAAGTATGAAGAAAATTAAAAAGCGGAAGCAGCACATATTCTGCTATAGGTCTGACAATAATTTTTAATCCGAAGAAACTGCCGAAATCCACTAATGCAGTGAACTTATCTCCATAGCCTTTTAAGAGGTCATAGTCAACCGGACCAATGTAAACCAGAAACTGGCTTTTTTCAAAATCGGTATTCTTAAATGGAACATTTATTCTTAAGGTATAATCTTCTTTTATTCCTGATTTACCAACCGCTTTCCGGTTTCCCTCTATATATGCTCCGTTTACTGCGTCCGGATTTTTCGGGGCGATTATTGAACTGAAATATTTATTTCTTACAGCAGCCCAATCAACTCTTCCATTAAAATCTTTTGTCTCTTTTTCCCCCACTGATGAGGCATCAATTATCACCTGTTCGCCGCCGTAATAGACGCTTGCATCGGAATAATTTGCTTCATCAACAGAATTTTCCTCTACAAACCTTAAACCGCCATTCCAAACCAGATCGTAAGAATTGTTGCTGATTAGATTTGTCATATTAACAAGGTCTATTTCACTTTCAAAACCGTATTTATCCCCGTAAAAAGTGAATTTCTTTACAATGTATGAATTATCTCCTGCCGGCAGTTTAAAGCTCAGAACAAGAGAATCACCCCCGGAAACATTATAACGTGATTTTAATGCATCAGTATTAAAAACCAGGTCCGCCGTGGTTATTGCTTTTCCGTCGGCAGTAACGAAAGAGAGATTATACGGATCTCCTTCTGAATAATCTATGAGCTGAACATGCGTTTGATAAAAATTATTCCCGTCTTTTGAATTTGCAGAATACCAGTTATTAAATTTTTTAAGGTAGTATTTTCTGATGTTCGCCCCTTTGGTAGATATTTCCATCAGGACAACATCATTTTCAATCGTAATTGTTTTTGCTTTCTCATTTGAAACAGCAAAGAATTTACCATATTTAGAACTGTCGCTTTCAACGGCCTGCTTCCGGGATTTTTTAAGTTGGGTTGAATCGACTGCTGCTTCTTTTTTTATCCGGGTTGAATCTATCTGAACAGCCGTAGTATCCGCCGTCTTTCCTTTTTGACCCTGTTCGGGTTTTGGAGTATTCAGATAAAACCAGAGAACAAGGATGGCTCCGATTAAAATAAAAGCAAGTGTTGTATTTCTATCCATTTATAATTCCATTACTTCAGAGGATCAAATCCTCCCTTGTTAAAAGGATTGCACCTTAAAATTCGCCAAACCGATTTTATAAAACCCTTAATAAAGCCATATTTCTTAAATGCCTGGATTGAATATTCAGAACAGGTAGGATAAAATCTGCAGGAAGGTGGAAATAAAGGCGAAATTAATTTTTGATACAATTTGATGAGAAAAACAAAAATTCTCCACATCTATAAACTTCTTCCTATTTTAAACAAAAGCTCTCTAACCCCGGGCATTATATCATCGAGTGCAGCCATCCGATTATTCTTTTCATTAAAACGATAAGGAGAAAAAATAATTTTCAAAACCAGATTTTTAAGTAAACAAAGGTTGAAAATATTCTCTTTATTCAGTCTGTATGAAGTTCTGATTAATCTCTTGATCCGGTTCCTCCAGACTGCGTTGCCAGCCTTGCTCGATACGACTGCTGCCATCTTTACATTAGACTGACCGGAATTTATTTCAATCAGATAAATAGCTTTAATCTTTTTATCGTCTGAAAAAATGACCCTGCCGGAGGTGTATAATTGTTCAAATTCAATCCTGCTCTTTAACCTCTCCCCGGCCGGAAGTCCGAAGCGCTTCAAGGCGGCTAATACTCGTCACTTATCGTTAACTTTTTTCTTCCCTTAGCTCTTCTCCGGGAAAGTACTTTTCTTCCGTTTTTGGTTTTCATTCTTTCCCTGAAACCGTGCTTGTTCTTTCTTTTCCTGTTGCTGGGCTGAAAAGTCCGCTTCATTTAATCTCCTAATTATCAAAAAAGACTACAAAAGTAGCCTTTATACAATAAACAAGCAAGACAATTAATTATAGACAAAGTTACTTTGGAGATTTTTTTCTGCACTTTTTAAAGAATTAATTTGCGGGACGGGAAAATACTTCATATTTTTTCCGTGTGTTCGAGGGTTATAATTTGTGTGCATAACTTGTTGATAATTATTATTTGTGAAAACGTTTCACGAATCTTGAAGGGTTAAAATTTTCCCTAAGTTTTTTGATAGAAATGTGAATTGCTGAAATCGACTCCTCTAAGCCCTTAATTCACAATAACTTAAAAGCTGGTATCTAATGTTAACAAATTGTTAATTTTTCTGTGTGTCATAAAAATCCTGGTCTTAAATAATTGATTTTTCTGATGTTTTCATCCTTTTTTTCTGTGGATAATTTAAAATGATCAATGCTGCCTCCCTAAACAAACCTGACTTTCGAGATGCCGCCTCAATATGGAAAGAATGCCTTAAATCTATAAAAGATAATGTAACTTTAATGACTTACAATACGTGGTTTTTGCCTATTAAGCCTTTGGAGTTATCTGCTTCTACGTTGAAAGTTCAGATTCCGAGTCAGTTCTTTTGGGAATGGATTGATGAACATTATAATACACTAATAAACAGAACAATCGTTGATATTATCGGGCCGGAAGCCAGGCTTTCTTACCTCATAACGGAGGAAAAGGAGAAGGAAAACACTGATGTTGTAAAAGAAGCACGTAAACCGATTATCCAGCTGGCTCCTGAAGCTTCACACCAACCCAAACATGAAACTTATCTTAATCCCAGGTATACTTTCGATAATTTCATAAAAGGTGAAGGCAATCAGCTTGCCAGGGCGGCAGCCGGGGCAATAAGCGAGAACCCAGGTGGAACATCTTTTAATCCCTTATTTGTATACGGCGGGGTTGGTTTAGGAAAAACTCATCTTATTCAGGCAATAGGAAACAAAATTCTTGATGTTTTCCCTGGAAAAAAAGTAATATATCTTTCGTCAGATATATTTACCGTCGAATTTGTAGAAGCCATCCAATCGAATACCGTTAATGAATTTTCCAATTTTTACAGAAGCATGGATGCTCTGATAATAGATGATATTCAGTTTTTAATCGGGAAAGAAAAAACACAGGATCACTTTTTCCATATTTTTAATACCCTGCACCAGTCGAGGAAACAAATAATTCTTTCGAGCGACCGGGCACCAAAAGATTTGAAAGGTCTTGATGACAGATTAATTTCCAGATTCCAGTGGGGACTTGCTGCTGACATCCAGCCACCTGAACTTGAAATGAGAATAGCCATACTCAAAAAGAAATCGGAAGATTACGGTATGGAATTATCCTCAGATCTTCTCGAATATATTGCAAATAATATTACTTCTAATATCAGGGAACTGGAGGGCTGTTTAATAAAGCTGCTTGCGAATGCTTCCCTGAATTCAAGGGAGATCAATCTGGAACTGGCTAAAAAAACCGTTAAGGAAATTGCCACGGACAGAAAAGTTAATGTAACTATTGAAACAATTACGAACGTTGTATGTGAAGTATTGAATATCGCAGAAAATAAGATCCGGGATAAAACGAGGAAAAAGGAAATCGTCCTTGCACGCCAGGTTGCAATGTATTTATCAAAGGAACTGACAAAATCATCACTTAAAACCATCGGACTTCATTTCGGTGGGCGAGACCACTCCACGGTAATTCATGCATGCACCACAATAGAAGAATCGATGTCAAAAGATAAAGCTTTGAAGGACACCGTAAATAGTGTTCGCACACAAATAGAACTAAAGTGCTCTTAGTTTTATTTTTATTTTTTTAAAGAAAAAAATATTTATCTCTCTGGATATTTATTATAAGATTTAAAGCAATCCTCCAGCTTTCTCATAAATCAGGCCGCCATTAAATTTTTCATTCAGCGAGTTTACAAACAAGCCTCTTCCCAGCCTCTAAACAGCCTCATATGCATAAATAATATTTAAATTATATAATTATTTAAGTTGACGATAAATAGATGAATGTATTGAAAATTGTTTTTATTTCAACAATTTAAATGTTGGGAACATGTTTACAATCCCTGCTGAACATGTTGAAAAGCCATGAGTTATGCATACGCTGTTCGTAACTCTGACTTTATGGATTGTTATTAACATTCTAATCAATAAATTAACTGCTTAAATGTTTAAATAAGGACGTTATTGCCTTCAACTAACATATGCACATCCTTATTATTATTATTAATTTTTAAATAAATACTTAATATTAATTAATAAGCTGTTGAATAAAATTCTTTTATAATACCGTCTGCATGTATTATATTTCAGATAAAATTAATCCCTATTTATAAGCGAAAAACCTATTTTATACCGGTTAAATTCATTGAGATTAGTGGCCTTTTTTACTATTTTTATATGCTTTAAAAGGAGAATGAGTCAATGGAATTCAAAGTAAACAGTAGAATTTTAGAAAAACTATTATCTAAAATTATTCCCGCTGTTCCAGGCCGTACACCAATGCCTGTACTGGAGAATTTTCTCGTGGAAATTAAGGACGGTCTGATGACAGTGAGCGCAACAGATATGGAAATAGCTCTTCGCTCATCTCTTAATGTCCCTTCCGAGGAAGACATAAAAATGGTTATTCCCGCAAAATTATTTTATGATATTATCAGATCGCTGGGTGATACGCAGATACGCTTTATAACCGAAGGTAATGCAAAGTTAATAATTCAGACAGACACCGGAGTATATAATATCAGTTATTCCGCCTCAGACGATTTTCCCGATATACCTGAAGTTTCGAAGGAAAAAGAAATAGATATGAGCGGTCAGGATCTGAAGAAAATGCTCGATCAAACTTCTTTTGCAATGAGCAAAGAGGATATGCGCCCAGCAATGACAGGAACACTCATGGAGTTCACTGAGGAAGGTCTCAGGTTTGTAACAACAGACGGACATAGACTGGTTAAATATATAAATAAAACAATTGTCTCTTCAAAAGAGGAACAATACATCATACCCGAAAGGGCTATATCTGTTCTTACAAAACTCATCGGCGATACGGATATAAAAATATATCTTAGCAAAACAAACATATCTTATAAACTTGGAGACCTGGAGCTGATTTCAAGACTTATTGGTGAAAAATACCCGGCATACAACAGTGTTATACCCTTAGAAAACGAAAATATTCTTACAATAAAAACGAATGATCTTCTTTCCACTGTAAAGAGAATGATGCTGTTTTCCACCGCAAGTTCAAAGCAAGTGAAATTTTCGATAAGCAGCGATAACCTTGAAGTATCAGCTGAAGATATAGATCATGGTTCAAGTGCAAAAGAAAATATCAATTGTGAATATAAGGGGGACTCTATGGATATAGGTTTTAACACAGGTTACGTTAACGATGTACTTACACATATAAATGATGAACAGGTTATTTTCAAACTTCACTCACCCACTAAAGCTTGTATAATAGAACCATCTAAAACAGAGGAAAATGAAGAATTGATGCTGCTGCTGATGCCTGTACGTTTAAATAATTGATATGATATTGAAGTCCATCCATTTAAGAAATTTTCGGGTTCATAAAGAAGCAGTTTTAGATTTTTCGGGTAAGCTGAATTATATAGTAGGAGGAAACGGAGAAGGCAAAACCTCCATACTGGAATCGATATATTATTTGTGTACAACAAAAAGTTTCAATGCAAAAGCTGATTACGAGGTTGTTAAATTTGATGAACAGGGATTTGAAATTGATGGATTGTTTTCAGATATAACCAGAGATAAAGTAAAGGTAATATACTCCTTACCGGAGAACAAAAAAAACTATTTTCAGAATAGCAAAATTGTGTCCAGGTCTACTGAAGTAATAGGCAGATTTCCTGTAGTGATTTTAACTCCTGCTGATCACGCAATAACACAGGGCTCTCCATCTGAAAGAAGAAAATTTATTGATTCAGTTATTTCTCAGGCAAATGAAACATACCTGAAAATACTACTGGATTATAATAAAATACTACGTCACAGGTCTTCTCTTTTATCTAAAATGAAAGAACTACGGCATACAAACCTTACTGCCGAATTTGATGCCTGGACTGAAAAAATGGTAGAATCAGGAACAGAATTAATTGAGCACCGATTACTATTTATAAAAGAATTCAATGAATTCCTGAGAGATTCTTATAAAGTTATTTTAGACGAGAGCGAGGTTCCCGGGATTTCCTATTCTTATTTAGATGATTTTAAAGGCAGTGAAATTAAAGATCGATTCATGGAATTATTAAGAGAACGAAAGGAAGACGAGCTCAGAAGAGCAGCAAATCTGATAGGCCCGCACCGGGATGATTATATCATGGACATAAATGATATTAACCTGAGAACGTACGGTTCACAGGGTCAGCATAAAACTTTTCAGGTTGTTTTAAGGTTTGCAGAATTTTTTTATCTGAAAGAAATCACCGGGAAGACACCGCTTTTTCTGCTGGATGATGTGTTCGGCGAACTCGACATGGAAAGATCAATAAAAATAAGCGAATATCTGAGAGAAGTAGGTCAGGCCTTTATTACTCTTACAGATTTTACCAATCTTTCTTTCCTGGAAATGAAAGATGAAGATACGGTGTTCAGAATAAAAAACGGTGTCATAGCATATGCCTGAAAAATTTAAAAGTATAGCGGATATATTAAATGAAAATCCCGGACTGGCACCAGTTAGAAAAATAATTAAACAGTCTGATGTTATTATAGGTTTTTACGATATTTTTCCCGAGTTGAAAAAGGTAGTTAAACCGGTAAAGGTAGACAAACAAATACTTTTCATTAAGGTCGAAAATTCAATATTGCGAAGCGAACTCAGGTTTCAGGAAAATCTGATAGTCAGTAAGGTAAATAAATATTTTAAAGAAGAAAGAATCAAAGGGATTAAATTTCAGTGAAATCCCTATTGGAAAAACTAAAAGAATGGTTTGAAAAATTATGACAAAAGTGAATTCATCAAGCGATTATAGTGCAAAAAGTATAAATGTATTGAAGGGTCTTGAAGCCGTAAGAAAACGGCCTGCAATGTACATTGGAGATGTCAGCACAAGAGGATTCCATCACCTTGTTAATGAAGTTGTGGATAACAGTATAGACGAAGCAATGGGAGGATATGCTGATAAAATTGATATCACAATAAATAAAGATGAGAGCCTGACAGTGGAGGACAACGGACGGGGTATACCGGTTGATATGCACCCGGAAGAAAAAAGATCCGCACTGGAAGTAGTAATGACTGTTCTGCATGCCGGCGGTAAATTTGATAAAAACTCATATAAGGTTTCCGGGGGACTGCATGGTGTGGGTGTGTCGGTTGTAAATGCGTTATCGGAGTGGTGTAAGGTTGAAGTTAAAAGGGATGGGAAGGTTTATTTTCAGGAATACAAAAAAGGTTTTCCTGTTAAGTCCGTGGCGGAAATAGGGAAAGCAAAGAAGAATGAATCGGGGACCAAAACAACCTTTTTCCCCGACAAGGAAATATTTAAAATTGATAAATTTAAATTCGATACGATCGCGGAAAGAATGAGAGAACTTGCCTACCTGAATAAGGATGTAACTATAAATATAAAAGATTTACGGAATGGTGAAGAAGAAAGTTTTCATTTTAAAGGAGGACTCATTGAGTTTGTTAAATACCTTGATGAATCCCGGCAGGCGCTTCATAAAACAATTTATATTGAGGGAGAGAAAGACAATACCCCGGTAGAGATAGCTTTTCAATATACTGACGGCTACAGCGAAAACATTTTTTCATATGTTAATAATATTAATACGCACGAAGGCGGAACTCATCTTGTTGGCTTTAAAACAGCACTAACAAGGACGATGAACAATTATGCTTCAAAGAACGGCTTAATAAAAGATGATAAAATCACCCTAACGGGGGATGATTTCCGTGAAGGACTCACAGCTGTCATCTCTGTAAAAGTAGCTGACCCTCAGTTTGAGGGGCAGACAAAAACAAAGCTGGGTAACAGCGAAACAAAATCGGCTGTAGAAACACTGGTTGGAGAGAAACTATCAGAATTCCTTGAAGAGAATCCTGCAGTCGGGAAAAAAGTAATTGAAAAATGCATGAGAGCTGCTGAGGTAAGGGAAGCAGCAAGGAAAGCACGGGACCTGGCCCGTAGAAAAAATGCACTTGATAGTATGAACCTCCCGGGAAAACTCGCGGATTGTTCTATTACTGATCCTGAACATTGTGAGATTTATATTGTTGAGGGTGATTCCGCCGGTGGTTCTGCAAAGCAGGGCAGGGACAGAAGATTCCAGGCTATTCTTCCTCTCAAAGGAAAAATCCTGAATGTCGAAAAAGCAAAAATGAACAAGATCCTGGAGAATAATGAAATTAAGGCAATCATTTCTGCAATAGGCGCTGGCCTGGGACCTGAATTCGATCAGACAAAATCACGATATGGAAAAATCATCCTGATGACGGATGCTGATGTCGATGGTAGTCATATAAGAACTTTGCTTCTAACTTTCCTTTACCGTTATATGGTAGATTTAATTACATCGGGGAAAGTCTATATTGCCCAGCCTCCTTTGTATAAGGTGAAAAAAGGGAAACAGGAATTTTATGCCTTCGATGACAAAGAGCGAGACGAAATATTAAAACGCCTCAAAATAGATGGAAAAGGGGATACCGAAGAACTGGTTGAGGAAATGATAGAAGAAGGTTCTGTTAAGGGCGTAAATATTTCAAGATACAAAGGTCTTGGCGAGATGAATCCTGAGCAGCTCTGGCAAACAACAATGAATCCCGAGACAAGGACAGTTCTTCAGGTTACTCTTGATAGTGCTGCGACTGCTGATAAAATATTTGAGACGCTTATGGGAGATGCAGTGGAGCCCAGAAGAGAATTTATTGAGAAACATGCTAAGTACGTTAGAAACCTTGACGTATAATTAAATAAAAGATTTAAACTAAAAAGAAATTTAATATGGCGACGATTTTTGAAAAAATAGTTCCTGTTTCATTAGAAGAAGAGATGAAATCATCTTACATCGATTACTCTATGTCGGTAATTGTTGCAAGGGCCCTGCCCGATGTAAGGGATGGATTAAAACCTGTTCACAGAAGAGTTTTGTTTGGGATGCATGAGCTCGGCCTAGCATATAATAAACCTTACAAAAAATCTGCAAGAATAGTAGGAGAGGTTCTTGGTAAATACCACCCGCATGGAGATACTGCCGTTTATGATTCGATGGTGAGAATGGTTCAGGAATTTTCATTAAGATATCCGCTGGTTAATGGGCAGGGGAACTTCGGCTCAGTCGATGGCGATTCACCCGCAGCTATGCGTTATACTGAAGCAAGGCTCCACAGGATTGCAGACGACATGCTTCGCGACCTTGACAAGAATACAGTCGATTTTGCTCCTAACTTTGATGACTCTTTGCAGGAGCCGGTTGTGCTGCCTTCATATCTTCCCAATCTTTTAGTGAACGGCGCCAGCGGAATAGCTGTTGGTATGGCCACAAATATCCCGCCGCATAATCTTACTGAAATCATTGACGGCCTCATTGCGTATATAAAGAATCCCGAAATAACCGATGAAAAAATAATGAAGATTGTTACCGCTCCCGATTTTCCGACAGGCGGGATTATTTTTGGTTATGAAGGGGTGAAGGAGGCCTATAAAACCGGTCGTGGAAGGATAATTGTCCGTGCTAAGGCAAATATAGAGACCCTCAAGAACAACAGAGAAAATATCATAATAACAGAACTTCCTTACCAGGTAAACAAAGCAAACCTCATTGAGAAAATGGCGGAACTGGTCCGTGCTGGAAAATTAACCGATATATCCAATATCCGGGATGAATCTGATAGAGACGGTATGCGTGTTGTGATTGAGTTAAAACGGGATGCCCAGCCGTCTGTTGTTCTTAACCAGCTGTTTAAGCACACCCAGATGCAGACAACTTTTGGCGTGATTCTACTTGCCCTGGTGAACGGAGCCCCGGTGGTACTTACGCTCAAACAAATGATGGTACATTTTGTTGAACATAGGATGAATGTACTTATTCGAAGGACAAAATATGAACTGGACGCAGCGGAGCGAAGGGCCCATATTTTAGAAGGATATATAATTGCACTGGATAATATAGATGCAGTTATTGAAACTATTAAGAAATCGAGGGATACCGAGACCGCAAAAAATAACCTGATGCGCAGATTTAAGCTGAGTGAAATTCAGGCAAAAGCAATCCTGGATATGAGACTGCAGAGGTTAACGGGCCTGGAAAGAAAGAAAATTGAGGACGAGTATAAAGAAACGATTAAGCTGATTGAAAGACTGAAGGGGATATTAGAAAGTGAAGAGAAGAGATATTCAATTATAAAGGATGAACTACTCCAGATTAAAGAACGATATGGTGATGCCCGCAGGACCGAAATTGTCTATGATTATGAAGAGTTCTCCCTTGAGGATACAATTGCCGAAGAAGATGTCGTTGTGACTATGAGTCATAAGGGCTTTATAAAAAGGTTCCCTGTGAGCGGGTACCGGAAGCAGGGACGAGGAGGTAAAGGTGTAACCGGCGCCGGAACGAAGGACGATGATTTTATAGAACATATGTTCATAGCATCCACGCATCAGTATATTTTATTCTTTAGAGATACAGGTAAATGCCACTGGCTTAAGGTATTTGAGATTCCCGAAGGAGGACGTGCTTCCAGGGGCAGATCTATTCTGAACCTGATTGAAAAAGACAAAGAAGAAAATATAACTGCATTTGTTACAGTTAAAGAATTTGACGACAATCATTATCTCCTGATGGCAACCCAGCAGGGAACAATAAAGAAGACGGTCCTTTCCGCTTACGGAAACGTACGGAAGGGCGGAATTAATGCTATTAACATTGTAAAAAATGACCGCCTTATATCTGTTAAGATGACAGATGGAAATAATGATATTGTGCTAGGTACCAGAAATGGATTTGCTGTCCGCTTTACTGAGAAAGACGTCCGGGAGATGGGTAGAGTAGCCACAGGGGTTAGAGGAATCAGGCTTGCGAAAGGAGATCTTGTTGTTGGACAGCTGGTTATTAAACGCAATGATAGTATCCTGGTGGTAACAGAAAAAGGCTATGGTAAAAGATCTGATATAAATGATTATAGAATCACTCATCGTGGAGGCAAGGGAGTTATAACTGTTAAAACTAGTGAGAAGGTGGGTAAAATGATCGCTATGATGGATGTGGTTGATGGGGATGAACTGGTTATAATATCATCT
>Ga0075281_1000012_pt1 | contig 12463 bp, 9 predicted proteins | sample SF_Rice_10C_80N__4_FD_69766 | JGI IMG/M metagenome (GOLD analysis project Ga0075281, IMG submission 69766) | Rice paddy soil microbial communities from Twitchell Island, California, USA - SF_Rice_10C_80N_103 | ecosystem: Environmental > Terrestrial > Soil > Paddy field/soil | place: USA... | reverse complement strand
ACGACGATCTCCCATCCGGTCTCTCCCGCGCTCGCGACGTATTCGCCGATCCTCGCGAGCGTGGCGGGGAGGCGGCGCTCCTCGTTGTAGGCGGGAACGACGACGGAGAGCCTCACGCGGGCTCCGCCTCGATGACGAACTGATAGCCGAAAAGCGCCGGCCAGAGCCGGGCGGCGGACGAGAAGAGCGCGCGCGAGGGCGCACGGAGTGGGGCGCGGCCGAGAACCGGGAGCGGGAGCTCGGCCGGAATCGGCGTCGCCCGGACGCGGCGGATACGGAACCCGCCGCCCTCGACCAGGCGGCGGGCGCTCCGGCGCGTGTAGAAGCGCAGGTGGGTGCGGTCGAGGATCCCCGCGTCGGCGTACTCGAACCGGCCCGCGAGGAGGGAGATCCGCACCGCGACGTTCGCCACGTTCGGGAGCGAGACGAGGAGGAGCCCGTCCGGAGCGATCCATTCCCGGACCCGCGCGAGCACGGACTCGGGATCCGCGACGTGCTCGAGGACGTCTGCGCAGACGACGACGTCGAAGCGGCGGCTCCAGGAGAGTTCGCCGGAGACCGACGCGGCCACCCACTCGTCGTAGGCGCCGATCGGAGGCCGCGCCGACGGATCGGCCTCGACCCCCGCGACGTGCGAGAAATGGCCGGCGACCGCCTTTCCGAGGTGCCCGGCGCCCGCGCCGAGGTCGAGCATCGTCCGGCCGGGAGGAAGCGCGAGCAGGAGCCGCCGGAGGCGATCGTGCGACGAGCCGGGGATCTCTTTCCAGCGGTAGCGGGACGCGTCCGCGACGGTCAGGCGGCCGGCTCCCGCTGCGGGACGAGCGGTCGTCCGGAGAGGATGTCCGCGGGCGTCCGCCGGCGCCGGTCGAAGAGGATCGTCGCGAGCGGAAGCCCCGCGAGCGCGGCTGTCGCGGCGGTCGCCGCCCAGCGGACGACGGAGGTCGCCAGCGGCGGCTTTTCGCCTTCGGGGTCCTCGGCCGACAGGTCCGCGAGCGCCATGCCCGGGGTCCGGCCGAAGAGGACGAGCGTCGGGACGACGAGGAAGAAAGAGAGGAGCAGGGCAAAAAGCGCGCACCAGAGCCACCCGATTCCCGGCGGGGACCGCCGCACGAGCGCGGCCGCACCGAGAAAGCTCGCGCCGGCGACGATGCCGCACGCCGCGGCGTCCGCGACGAATGCCGTCAGCCGCGGTCCGGCGGGGGCGGCGAGGAGGATCGGCTCGGGCGCCTCGGCCGCGGGCGGCGGCTCGTCGCCGAAGAGCGAGACGCTCTCCGGCGCCGCGGCGGCGGCGGCGCCCCGCTCGGCTTCCGCGCCGGGGAACAGCGCGGGCGGGTGGTGGATCAGGACGCGGCCGAGCGGATCGTCGGGCGCTCCGCCGAGATCCCCTTCGAGATCCGGCGAAGGGTCGCCGGACCACAGCTCGGGCTCGTCGGGATCGCGGCGTTTCACGGCCGCGGTCGGAGGTACTTCAAATAGACGCGCGCGAGGAGGTCCGCGGGCTTCTTGAGATAGCGTTCCGCGAACGCCTTCTGGCGCTTCGACAGGGCGTCGTCCGGGTCCACGCCCAGCGCGTCGCCGAACGCCTTCGAGGCCCGGTCGTACAGGTTGTTCTGCAGCGCGATCACTCCCTGGTTGTAATAGCAGCGAACGAGATACGACTTCACGTCCGCGTTCTGATGGTCGGCCTGGTAGAGCCGCCAGAGGATGGGAAGCGCGGAGTCGTAGTCCCCGTCGTTGAAGAGCTTCACGGCGGGGGAGATCTCCTGCACCTTCTCGGCGGCCTGCGCCATTTCCCGCTTGATGTCGGCGTCGTCCGGGTAGGCGATCGCGCTCTGGTGGAACCCCGTGAGCGCCGCGATGTAGCGATGGTCGGCGAGCGCCTGCTCGGCCTCCTGCCGCTGCGCCGCGGCGTTGGCCGGGGGGGGCGTTCCCGGCGTGGCGGGAGGGGGCGCGTTCTCGGCGGCCGGCGGCGGGGCCGCGGGGCCGAAGTTCGCGAGCATCTTCTGCGCCCGCGCGTAGTACGGGCTCGAGGGAGGGACGCGCATCAGCGCGTCGCGGGCATCGTCGACCTTTCCTTCCTGGAAGAGACGGGTCGCTTCGGCGATCGGGTTGGGCGCCGTGGCGCTCTTCGCCGGAGCCGGCGGAGGCGCACCCGCTCCGCGCGGCCGCAACACGAGGAAGAGCCCGATCCCGATCGCCACGGCGAGGGCCGCGACCGCGATCGGGAGGACGGGGATCCGGCGGCGGGCGGCCGGCCGCGGCGCAACGGCGGTCCGCCGGCCCTCTTCGGCCGCGGCCTCCTCCTCTTCGGCGAGCACGTCCCCGGCCGGGGCGGTCGCCGACAGGTCGTACGACACGGCCGGACGCGCGAGATCCTCTTCGATGCGGTGGAGGTACGACCGCGCGGTCGCCTCGTTCTCGTCGATGGCGAGGACCTCGAGGAACTTCTCGCGCGCCTCCTTCGGCTGGCCCGACTCGTAGAGCGTGCGGCCCTGCTTGATCGCCTCCGAGACCCGCCGATGCGTCTCCACGAGGCGCGTGCGCGCGTTCTCGATCCTCGATGCGGCCTCGGGGTTGCTGAGATCGGAGAGGAAGACGCGGGACCAGACCTCGATCGCGCCCTGCTGGTCGCCCTTCTCGGAGAGCCGATCGCCCTCGTCGAGGAGCCGCCGGATCTCGGGGGAGGCGGCCGACGTCGGCGCCGCCGGGGGCGCCGGCTCCTGGAGGGAGATCTCCGGGGCCGACGTGTTCCAGAAATCCGCGAAGCTCGAGGGCTCGGGGGCGGGCGGCTCCGAGCCCGGGGCCGAAGGGCTCGGCATCGGCGACCACTCCTCCCCGGGGGGCATCTCGAGCGAAAGCGAGTCGAGCGCGACCGGTCCGGTCGCCTCGGAAGGAGGCGCCGGCGGCGTCGCCGGCTCCGGGGCCGGCGGCACCGGAGCGAACCCGAACGGCTCGGCGGCCGGCTCGGCCGCGTTCTCGAAGGTGCCGAAAGGAAATTCGAAGGAGGGCATCTCCGGCTCCTCCGGCGCGGGCGTCGCGTCCGGGATCGGGACGGCCGTCGGAGCGGTCGCCTCCTGGAGGCGTTCGGCGAGCTTTTCGACCTCGGGGTGTTCCGGATCGAGGCTCCGCATGCGCTCGAAATTGCGGCGCGCCTCGTCGACCTGCCCGGACTCGAGGGCGAAGAGCGCGCGCTGGCGGAAATTCTCGACGTGCGGCTGGAGCTCCTTCTTTCGCGTCGCCTTTTCCAGGATCTCCCGCGCGTCGTTGTTTCCCGGAAGGACCGAAAGCACGCGGTTCGAGGCTTCGATCGCGCGGTCGAAATCGCGGTCGGCGTACGCCTCGATTGCCGAGATGAGGAGCTTGTCGGGCGCGGTGGCGCCGAGCTTCTCCATCGGTGTGAGCGTCTCGGCGACGTACGACTCGAGCTCCGCGAGGTCCACCGGCGCATTCGAGTCGCGCGCTTTCTCGAGCAGGCGCTTGGCGGGGACGAACCGGGGGTCCATCTTCAGGATGAAATCGCAGCCGACCGCGCAATCTTCGGTCTTCCCCGCCTTGAACAGATTGAGCGAGTGGCGGAAGGTCGACAGGATCTTTTCCCGGACTTCCCTGGGGAGCCCCGGATTGCCGGGATAAGCGATATTGTCGGCCATCGAAGTCCGGCAAGAATAGCAAAGCGAGGTGGGAAATTGAAGCAGATCGTCGAGTGCGTTCCGAACTTCTCCGAAGGCCGCAACGTCGAAGCGATCCGCGCCATCGCGGCCGCGGCGGCCGCGGTCCCCGGCGTGAAGGTGCTCGATCTGACGTCGGATCCCGACCACAATCGTTCGGTGCTGACCTTCGTCGGCGAGCCGGCCGCCGTCCGCGACGCGGCGGTCGCGCTCGTCGGCGCGGCGCTGCCGCGGATCGACCTTCGGCGCCATCGGGGCCAGCATCCGCGGCTCGGCGCCGTCGACGTCATTCCGTTCATCCCGATCCGCGACATCGACGCGAAGGAGTGCGTCGCGCTCGCGCGCGAGGCGGGAGCCGCGATCGCGGACCGGTTCGGGATTCCCGTCTATCTCTACGAGGACGCCGCCGCGTCGGAAGAGCGCCGGAACCTGTCGAACATCCGGAAAGGGGAGTTCGAAGGGCTCGCCGAGAAGATGAAGAATCCGGAGTGGAAGCCGGACTTCGGCCCCGGAGCTCCGCACGAGACCGCCGGAGCCGTCGTCGTGGGAGCGCGCATGCCGCTCATCGCCTACAACGTCAACCTCGGGACCGCCGACCTCGCGGTCGCCGACCGCATCGCGAAGTCGATCCGCCACATCGGCGGCGGCTTCCGCTACTGCAAGGCGATGGCGGTCGACCTGAAGGACCGCGGGATCGTCCAGGTGTCGATCAACATGACGAACTACAAGAAGACGCCGCTCTTCCGCGTGTTCGAGTGCGTCAAGTCGGAGGCCGCGCGCTGGGGGGTCAACGTCGTGGGGAGCGAGATCGTCGGCCTGACGCCCGCCGAGGCGCTCTACGAGGCCGCGGAGTTCTACCTGCGGATCGAGAAGTTCAGCCCGGATCTGGTGCTCGAAACGAAGCTCATGAAGGCGGATTAGCGGGCGCAGCGATGCATACCGTCGCGGGAGCTGGCTCGGGGACCGGGAGCGCGTGACGGCGGCGCGGCTCGTCGAACGAGCGACTCGACCGCGCCGACCGCCACCCCCTCGCCGACGCTCCCGCTCCCGCATCGCGGAACCTGCGCTCGGTTACTTCGCGCAGGGTCCCCCGCGATGCGAAGGGCCCCGACCGCCTCACCCGTCAAACGACGAGGCGCGTGGAGGCGCGAGCCCGGTCCGCCGTCGCTCTGACGAGCTATGGCGGATTGATCGTCCCGAACGGCCGTTGTGAAGCGAGCACCCCTGCCGCCTCGATCCGCCGTAGCCTTGGCGAAGGCGGACGGGATGCGGGGCAGCCGGCCCGCGGGCGAGGCATACCGGTGGCGTATGTTGAGCCCGCGGGCGGTTGACACGCGCCCGCCCGGCTCGATGCATCCGCGCGCCTATTCCCTCTCGACGTCGATGCCGTACCCGCGCAACTTCCGGTAAAAGTGCGACCTCTCGACACCGAGCTCCTCCGCGGTGCGGGTGACGTTGCCGCGATTTTTCCGGAGCGCCGTCAGGATGAACCGCCGCTCGAAGTCGTCGCGCGCCTGGCGGAGCGTCGAGAAGTCCGCCGGGACGAGGATCGCGTCACTCTCGACGATCTCGACGGGCAGGTCCCGCAGATCGATCGTGTCGCCCGGCGACATGATCATCAACCGCTCGACGAGGTTCTTGAGCTCCCGGACGTTCCCGGGCCACGCGTAGGCCCTGAGCTTCTTCAGGGCGGCGTCGGAGAACGTCTTCGGCCGCTGCCCGGCCTTCTGCGCCGCATCCCGCAGGAAGTGCATCGCGAGCTCCGGAACGTCGGCGCTCCGCTCCCGGAGCGGCGGGAGCGCCAGCGGCACGACGGCGAGCCGGAAGTAGAGGTCCTCGCGGAACCTCCCCGCCTTGATCTCCTCGGGCAGGCTCTTGTTCGTCGCCGAGATCACGCGCGCGTCCGACTCGATCGTCTTCGACCCGCCCACCCGCGTGAAACGCCCCTCCTGGAGCGCGCGCAGCACCTTCGCCTGGGTGCGCGCGGACATGTCGGCGACTTCGTCGAGAAAGATCGTCGCGCCGTCGGCCTCCTCGAACTTGCCCGCGCGCTCGGCCGAGGCGCCCGTGAAAGAGCCGCGCACGTGCCCGAAGAGCTCCGACTCGATCAGCTCCTCCGGTATCGCCGCGCAGTTGACCTCGACGAGCGGCGCCGGGCGCCGGTGGGAGTGGCGGTGGATCGCGCGCGCGACGATCTCCTTGCCGGTGCCGCTCTCGCCGGTGATGAGGACGCGCGCGTCCGTCGGCGCGACCTGGAGGATCTCCTCGCGGAGCTTCACGATCGCCGGCGTCTCGCCGATCAGGAGCTGTTCCCCCGACGCCTTCTCGCGGAAGCGGGCGACCTCCTCCTCGAGATCGCGGTGGGCGATCGCCTTCTGCGCGGTGACGAGGACGCGCTCCAGCGAGAGCGGCTTCTCGAGGAAGTCGTATGCTCCGGACTTGACGGCTCGCACCGCGGTCTCGACGTTCGCGTGCCCGGAGATCATGACGACGGGAACGGTCGACGCCCTCTCGCCGAGCTCGGCGAGGATCGCGAGGCCGTCCTTGTCCTTGAGCCACACGTCGAGAAAAACGAGGTCGAACCGCTCGCGCCGGAGCCGGTCGAGCCCCTCGACGCCGTCGGCGGCCGACTCCACCTCGTATCCCTCGTCGGCGAGGACCTGCGCGAGCGTCTGCCGGATCGCCCGCTCGTCGTCGATCACGAGGACGCGGCGCTTCTTCATGCGGCGGGGATCTCGATGACGAAGCGCGAGCCGCGCGGGCGGTTCTCCTCCCACCGGATCGTGCCGCGGTGGTCGGCCACGATGCGCGAGACGATCGCGAGGCCGAGCCCCGAGCTGCCCGGCTTCGTGGAGAAGTCGGGAAGGAAGATCTTTTCGCGGTCCTCCGGCCCGATGCCGGAACCCGTGTCGGAGACCTGGATCGTGAGCGTCCCGGAGCGCTCCTCGAGCGACAGGACGATCGTTCCGCCCGCGGCGCACGCCTCGAGCGCGTTGTCGAGAAGGTTGACGAGGACGCGCTGCACCTGCTGCCCGTCGAGCCGGTACGGGCGGCGGGGGAGCCGGTCCTCGAGCGCGATCGCGACCCCTTCCTTCGCGTCGCGGTAGAGCGCGACGGTCTTCTCGACGAGCGCGGAGAGGTTCGTGTCGGCCGGGCGCGATTCCGGCATGCGGGAGAACTTCGAGAACTGGTCGACGAGGGCCTTGAGCAGGTCGACCTCCTCGATGATGACGGCGGCGCCCTGCCGCACCGCCTCGGCCGCCCCGGGATCGCCCGCCCGGATCTTCTTCACCATGCGCTCGGCCGAGAGGCGGATGGGCGTCAGCGGGTTCTTGATCTCGTGCGCGACGCGCCGCGCGGCCTCCGTCCACGCCTGCAGGCGCTGGGCGCGCGCGACCTCGGTCGTGTCCTCGAGAGCGATCACGAAGCCGCGCGACCGTCCTTCCTCCCCCGGCATCGCGGCGACCGCGACCTCGGCGCGGCGCGTGCCCGAAGAGATCTCGCGGAATGCGGGCCTGGCGCCGCCGCGCGCGGCCGCGAGCGCCTCGAAGAGCGGCGCGAGCTCGGGCCGGGCGGCGATCGCGTCGAGGGTCGTCGGCACCGCGTCGAGGCGGAGGATCTCGAGCGCCGCGGGGTTGGCGAGCTGGACGCGTCCGGCCGGGTCGACGGCGACGATTCCGGTGCGGGCCGTCTCGAGGATCGTGGAGAGGAGCTGGCGCTCCCGGTCGAGCCGCCGGTTGATCGCGGTGAGGTCGACGTTGGACTGCTCGAGGCGGCGGCGCGTCTCGCGGATCTCCGCCGTCATCGTGTTGAAGGATTCGACGAGCACGCCGAGCTCGTCGCTCGCGGGAACGTCGACCTCGGCCGTCAGGTCGCCCTGCGTGATCTTCTTCGTGGACTCGGCGAGAGCGCCGATGGGCGCCGTGATCCGCCGGGCGAGCGTGAGTCCCGTCCAGATCGCGGCGAACAGGAGCGCGAGCGTCAGCAGCGTGAAGACGAGGATGTTCGTCGCCTTGATCGCCGACTTCTGCACCTCCATCTTCCGGTAATCGCTCCACGCGCCCGCCACGAAGTCGCCCGCCGCCGCTTCCGCCCGCGTCACGCGGAGGCCGGCGACGACGATCCCGCGCCGGCTCTTCGCGGCGCTCCGGAACCACCGCGAGCCGTCGTGGAGGAAGTCGACCCACCGGGATTCCCCGCGCGCGCGCGCTTCGGCGAGAGAGGCGGCGCCCGCGGCGGGGGGGAGCGGCAGCCCCCCGGACGAGACGCGGACCGGCTCCGCGCTCTCGGGATAGAGCTCGAGGCTCGAGAAATCGCGGAGCCGGAGATCCGCGGCGATCACCGTTTCGGGGTCGGCGGCCGGGGACCCGTCGAGGATCCGCGCGACCGCCCGCGCTTCGCGGCTCGCCGCGTCGGCGAGCCGGCGGTCCGCCACGTCGCGCAGCGCTTCCGACCGGTTGACGATCGTCTCGACGGGTGTGGAGAACCACCGGTCGATCGAACGCTGGAGGAGGTTGGTCGCCGCGAGGAACAGGAGAGCGATCGGGATCGCCGTCAGGCCGAGCTGCGTGATCAGGAGCTTCGTCTTGAACTTGGCCCCCAGGACCCCCCGCCGGCGCTCGAGGAGCAGCTTGATCAGCGCCCGGAAGATCACGAAGAGGGTGGCCGCGATCAGGACGACGTCGAGGTACCAGAGGATGAAGAGCGGCACGCGGCTGACGAGCGTGCTGCCGGGAAGGGGACTCCCTCCCTGCTGGGAAAGATAGATCCCTCCCCAGATGAAGAAGAAGGCGAGCGCGACGGCGACCAGTAGCTTCGTCTCGCGGCGGTGCCGCAACGAGGCGCCCGGGGCGGCCATCAGCGCAGGTCCGCGTCGTGGACCTTGACCGTCTTCGACTTCTTCCACTCGGTCGTCGAGTCGACGGGGGCGAGCGCGAAGAAGTGGCCGGCATCGTACGACGCGCGCATCTTGACGTACAGGTGCTTGTGCGGCCAGCCGCGGCGCACGCGGAAGGCGGGGAGCCGGCTCCGCGAGACGAGGAGACGGGCGGCCGCGCTGAAATCGGAGGTCGCGACCGTCGCGGCGGGCTTGCGGTCCCAGAAGTCGCGGACGACGTACTCGCGCTTGACCGGATTGTACGCGGCGGTCACGCGAAAGTGGTGCGCGTCGAGGTCCTGGTCGAACCAGTAGCGGTTGCGTTCCGCGAGGCGGACGTCGTAGTCGATCGAGGTCTCGAGGCCGGACTCGATCCGCCGGGCGAGATCGGGGTCGATCGCGCCGTTCAAGACGAAGGTGAGGGAGAGGTCGCTGCCGCTCACCTCCACGGTGAGGGGGGAGATGTGCGGCGTTTCTGCGCGCGCGGTCGCGGAAAACGCCAGGAGCGCGGCCGCCGCGGCGACGAAACCCGTTCGAATCCGGTTCACCGGACGGATCTTACAGCGCCGGATGCGCCGATCGCCGATCGAGGCGGAACGCCGCCGTCCGGAGACGTGCGGGTCAGCCGGCGAAGGAGGGCTCGGCCCGGAACGCGGCCGCGGAAGCGGGGTGCAGCGCTTCTCCGGCGAGCTCGCGGACGAGCTCCGCATGGAGGGCGTGGCCCGCCCGGCGCGCATGGACCTTTCCTTCGACGGGCCGGCCGAGGAGCGCGAGGTCGCCGAGGAGGTCGAGGATCTTGTGCCGCACGAACTCGTCGGCGAAGCGGAGCGGTCCCGAGACGACGTTCTGCTCGTCGAGGACGATCGCGTTCTGGAGCGAGCCGCCGCGGACGAGGCCGCGTTCGCGGAGGTAGTGGATCTCGTGCGTGAACCCGAACGTGCGCGCCGGCGCGATGCGCGACGCGTACGCCTCGGGCTCGACGTGGAGCGTCATCGACTGGTGGCCGATGGCGCGGTGCGGGAAATCGATCTCGTACGTGATCGTCAGCCCCCGGCCCGGCCGGACCGTGATCGATTTGTCGCCGCGCCGGATCTCGCGCCGCCGCTCGATCGCGAGGACCCGGGCCGGCCGGCGCTGCCGCTCGATGCCCGCCGCCTGGAAGAGGCGCACGAACGGGAGAGCGGAGCCGTCGAGGATCGGGAGCTCGTCGCCGCGGACCTCGATTTCGAGGTTGTCGATGCCGAGCCCGAAGGCGGCCGAGAGCGCGTGCTCGACGGTGCCGATCTGCACGTCGCCGACGCCGAGCGTCGTCGCGTGGTCGAAGCCGAGCGCGCTTCCCGGGAGCGCCGGCAGCGCGACCGACGGATGGTCGTCGCGGTGGAAGACGATCCCGTGGTCTTCCGGCGCGGGACGGAACGTCGTGCGGACCCGGTGACCCGTGTGGAGACCGATCCCCTCGATCGAAACCGGCGTTCGGAGCGTGGTCTGAACTCGCATCGGTGGCAGGTGTATCGCACCCGACGTGCCAGGACACATCGCCCTCGAGCCACGGCTATTCTATTGAAAAAACGACTGTTGACTCTGGATATTTCCGCGCGCGATTCTCGCCGAGTGGCGGTTCGGTCACACGACCGTTGCGGAAACGCCACGGTGGCGTCCGCAGCTTGCCGGACCGTCCGAGCGATCGGATCAGGGACGCGATTCCGAGCTGCAACCAGTCCGGCTCGACGGAGCTCGCGGCGGCGAGAACGACCGACGCGCCGCCGCGTCTCGTGATCGTCCGGCGGCTCTGGCCGGACTCGCCGCCCGCGCTCGCCGCCGCCCTCGCGCCCGTCGCTTCGTACTTCGGCAGGCGCCTCGATGTTACGATCGCCGCTCGATGCTTGATCCCGCGGTGGAGCAGCGGTACCGGGAAGCGCTTTTTTCCCTCCTCGAGAAGAGCAAGACGACGCGGTCCGCCCTGTACTTGATGGAACCCACGGGGGAATTCCGTCTGGTGACGCATTACGGCTTCTCCCCGCGCGACCTTCCCGTCGCGCAGTTCGGGAAGGACCACCCCCTCCTCGAGTGGGTGAACCGGTTCCGGCGGCCGTTCTACTTCAACTCGCCGGCCGAGGCTCAATCCCTCCGGCGCGAGATGGAGACTTCGCACACCGCGCGGCTCCTCGCCGCACCCCTCTACGACGACGGCCGGCTGATCGGGATCATCGAGGGCCGGGACAAGGCGGGCGGTGACCTGTATTACCCGGAAGATACCCGCGCCATCGCCGCGGTGGTCGCGGAGATCCTCAAGATCCGCCGCCAGACGCTCGGCAGCCCCGAGCCGGGCCCCGAGCCGGGTGAGATGCCGGGCTTCTTCGACGCGCCCGCGCCGGACACGACGTTCTCGGCGGTCCCGGAACCCGTTCCGGCCGAGCTTCCTCGGCCGAAGATCCGCCGCGTCACGAACCCTCCCTCCCGGCCGCCGCTCACGCAGCGGGAGGCGCTCCTCTTTCGCGGCTTCGCCTCGACGCTCCTCCTCGCGCCCGACATCGCAGGCGTCGTCTTCTCGCTCTGGACGGAGGGCACGGCGGAGTTCTACATCGGATCCCGCCGGCCGGTCGGCGGCGACGCCCAGGAGAGCATCGTCGCGAGCGCGCAGGAGGTCTTCGCGCGCCTCTTTCCCGGGCGCGTCGCGCCCTCCGAGAACCGGTTCAGCGTCGATTTTCCGCACGGGAAAGGCGGGACCGACCTCGCGCGCGACGAAATCCGCGCCCTCCAGACGTCTGCGCTCGTCTCGGAGGAGGGACGCGCGATCCTGTTCTCGCTGATTTTCGCGGCGGAGCCCGATCCCGCGCGCGCGGCGGCCGTCCGGGAGGTCCACCTGCTCGTCCGCCGGTCGGTGTCCGAGACGCGGGAAGCGGCCCGGTACCGCGACGCCTATCGCGGCCTGATCCGGCGTCTTCTCGAGCCCGGCCTGAAGAAGTATTCCGCGCTCGTGTCGCACAGCCTCTCCGTCGCCCGCGTGGCGCGGAGGTTCGCGGGATTTCTCCATCTGCCGGAGGCGACGGTCGAGCAGATCACGGTCGCCGCGATGCTCCACGACGTCGGCCTGCGGGAGCTCTCGTACGACCGGCTCTCCGAGAAGCGCCCGCTCACCGAGGCGGAGTACCGGCTCGCGCGCGACCACCCCTCCGTCGGCGCGATGCTGATCGCCGACGTCGAGTTCCCCTATCCCGTCATTCCGCTCGTGCTCCACCATCACGAGCGCTACGACGGCAGCGGCTACCCCGAGCAGCTCCGAGGCGAGCAGATCCCGTTCGGGGCGCGCCTCATCCACATCGTGGAGGCGTTCGACGCGATGACGGCGCCCTCGTCCTACCGCCCGACGATCAGCCGCGACGAGGCTGTCGAGACCATCGAGTCGAAGGGAGGCACGCAGTTCGACCCGAATCTCGCGGCGAAGTTCAGGGACTTCGTGGCCGCGGGAGGCCTGGACAAGTCTTAATGGCGGGCGCGGCAATACATCGAGCGCATCCAGTGGACGCCGCGTCAGCGGCGGATGCGTGGGATCGCCGAGCACGCCGGTACGAAGGCCATACGGGCGCGAGCCGCCCGCGAGGCCCTGCGACCTACGCCCCGGTAGGCCTCGGGACCTCGCGGCCGGCCCGCATCCCGTCTCGCTCGCGTCTCGCCGCGCCTCGTCGTCGCGGCTGACGTTCCGGAAGAGCGCTCGATGCGACCGGCGGCATCAAAAGGCGACCCGTCCCGGCGCGTGATCGCGACGAATCGGAAGGCGTACCACGACTACTTCATCGAGGACCGGATGGAGGTCGGTCTCGCGCTGTCCGGGAGCGAGGTCAAGTCGCTGCGCGAGGGCAGAGCGAACCTGAAGGACTCGTTCGTGCAGTTTCGAAACGGGGAGGCCTTCCTCGTCAAC
>Ga0075281_1000011_pt1 | contig 12747 bp, 7 predicted proteins | sample SF_Rice_10C_80N__4_FD_69766 | JGI IMG/M metagenome (GOLD analysis project Ga0075281, IMG submission 69766) | Rice paddy soil microbial communities from Twitchell Island, California, USA - SF_Rice_10C_80N_103 | ecosystem: Environmental > Terrestrial > Soil > Paddy field/soil | place: USA... | reverse complement strand
TCAAATACAATTATAGAAATATCCTGCTGCATATTTTTCTATTATTGAAATTTTGTATCAGGTATCCTGGTATTAACCTTTATTGAATCGACCTTAAATTCCATAGACTGTGGTCCGACAGACTGCTTTATAGAAAAAGGATATTTAACCCCGTCCACCGTTCTGTAATCATTGTAATATATTTCCTGTGTAAATGTTCCCTGCGGTGTAGTAATATTTTTTGTCTCTTTTATTTTATATCCTGTCTCCGGGTCGTAATACTGGATCCATTTAGTACCTGATGGAAACATCATTTCGATTTTATATGCATCCTTACCGTTAACTTTTTCCATTCCTGCAAGCTTCAGCTTTGCTCCAAGCGAGTCAATTGCAAGAAGAAGGTGAATTGTAGCTTCATGTTTAAGTTTTTCCAGTTCATTTCCTTCTATTTTCATTTGCTGACCTGCTGACTGCATCTCGCCATTTTTTCCATTATATGTAATCTCCTGGATCATTCCTCCTGCATCAACCTCCTGCTTAAAAAGATCAGGCTCTTTCTGATAAATAGTAGTTGTAACTTCATACCCCTGTACAGTTCCTTTCATCACTGTGGTTCTGTCATGAACATTTGCCAGACTATTTCTTCCTCCAATTGCTTTTATATAATGGTTTATCACATCCATCGCTGATAAGTCTCCCGGTATAGAAGCAAGGGAAGTATCTATTTCTTTACCGTATTTATCATAATAAAGTATGGGACCAAATTTTGTTAATCCTTGTTTTATCTGGTCAGCATTTCCTACAATTACAATATTTGACTGATCCGGTCTTATGAATTTTTCCGCAGCATCCCTGATCTCAGCGGGAGTTACCTTAGCAACATTTTTAAGATAATTAGCGTAGTAATCCCGCGGAAGATTATATTTATCTATATTTATAGCAAAAGTCGCAATAGTCTGCGGACTTTCAAGAGAGATAGCAAAATTCCCTGTCACGTAATTTTTAATAACCTGGAGTTCGCTATCGGCCACAGTTTCATTTTTTATTCGGTTCATTTCATAAAGGATCCGGGTAATTGCACTATCTGTTACAGTGTTGCGGACATTTTTGAAAGCGGTAAAGCTTCCGGCATATTCATCTTTCGACAACCTTGAATTAGCGCCATAAGTAAAAGAATGCTTTTCTCTTAAATCCTGAAACAGCCGGAATGTCCCTCCGCCAAGAATAGTATTCATCAGCGATGCCGGAATTGCTTCACTATCACCTGGTTTCAACTGTACAGGGTAGGTAACATTTACAACAGACTGAACAGAATTCGGCCGGTCAACCAGGTCTACAGTTGTTTGTGCAGGTGGCTGCGGAACGGGATATTTATATTGAGGTACATCTTTCCGCTGCCACCCGCCAAGGTAATTTGTAACCAGTTCCTTAGCTTTTTGTTCATCGATGTCGCCTACAACGGCAAGATAGGAAATATTCGGGGCGAAGAATGTCTTGTAGTATTCGTTGCATTTTTCAAGGGTAATATTATCAACCGTTTGTTCTGTCTCGGGTTCACCGTAAGGATGATCCTTACCAAAGTCTACTACATTTTTTACCGTTCCCGCAATTGCATCCGGATCATCTTTCTGGCTTGCAAGATCGGATTTCATTCTTGTCTTAATTTTATCCAGTTCTGCCTTTTTAAATTCTGAATTCAAAATTATGTCTGACATTATTTTAAATAACGTATCTGCATGTTCGGTCAGGCTCATTGCATAAATCCCCGTTGAGGAAGTTGAAAGATCTGCACCGATGAAATCGATTGACTCATCCAATTCCTCCTTGCTTCTGCTTCTTGTGCCGGTTCTTAGAAGCTGTCCTGCTGCAGATATATACCCGGCTGTATCACCTTCAAGAATTGGGTTCCTGTCAATTTGTAAAGAAAATGAGATTCTCGGCAGCTTATGATTTTCCACCAGGAAAACTTTCAGACCGTTTGGAAGTTCAAAATGTTCATAAGTTCCAAGTTCAATTTCAGGGGCAGGGCCTGGTTCAGGGGGTTTACTTCTGTCAACTTGTGCGTTCAATGGGATGACGAATAAAACAGTCAGGATACATAATATAAATTTCATATTATTTGCCTCCTTTCTGCAGAGGCAGATAATAAAGAAGCACCCGATTATCTTTATTTAAATATTTATCCGCAACGCGTTTTATATCTTCTTTTGAAACGTTCATAAGTTTATCCAGTTCGGTATTGATTGCATCAGTGTCTCCATAAATAGTATAGTAATAAGCAAGGTTCTCTGCAATACCTGCATCAGTAGAATTCTGATTTACATAATTGGTTTCAACCTGGTTTTTAAGTTTCTGCATTTCCTCATCGGTGATCTCGGAATTCTTCACTATATCAATCTCTGTATCAATAAGACTTTTAAGATCGTCGTCATCAATTCCCTGGTTTGCAATTGCCAATGAAATGAATAAGCCGGGATTCTCCAGGGCAGCAGGAAATGCTCCTACATAAACAGCTTTCTGGGTACTATCCACCAGTGTTTTATATAGCCTTGAACTTCTTCCGCCAGAGAGCAGGGTAGTTAACATTTGTATAGGGTAATAATCTTCCGTGCCCACGGCCGGGATATGGTATGCTTCTACAATTGCCGGCAGCTGGATATTATCGTAGGCAGTATCAATAATTTGAGAATTTTGTTCGGTTTGAACAGCTTCGGGTCTGAACATATCTTTTGTGCCTTTCGGTATTTCCGAAAAATATTTATCGATCAGATCCTTTGCTTCGGCAATCTGAATATCCCCGGCAATCGATAAAACAGCATTCTGGGGTACATAATAGGTATTATAAAAATTTCTGAATTCATCTATGCTGGCCTGGTCAATATATTGATCAGAACCTATAGGCATCCATCGATAGGGTGAAACCTTGTAAGCATTCTTAAAAGTGATCTCCCATATCTTTCCATAAGGCTGATTATCAAGTCTCTGTTTCCTTTCCTCCTTTACAACTTTTCTTTGTGTCTCGACACCTGCACTGTCTATCTTCAAATGAAGCATTCGCTCAGATTCCAGATACAACCCCAGTGCAAGCTGATTTGACGGCAATACCTCATAATAATATGTTCTATCAAAGTCAGTGTTCGCATTAAGTTCTCCCCCTGCATTTTCAACCATCTTCATATATTCACCTCTGCCGATGTTCGGCGAACCTTCAAACATCAGATGCTCAAAAAAATGGGCAAAACCTGTTCTGTCAGGCTTTTCATTTTTTGAACCTACGTGATACATTACAGAAACTGCAACAATAGGAGTTGAATTGTCCTGGTGCAAAATTACGTGTAAACCATTATCAAGATTATATTCAGTAAAATCTACTTCAGTCTGAGGCAGACCCTCTTTGCTTAAAATAATTGTGAGCAAGACCAGAAAAAGTGATATCCTTTTCATAATATGTCCTTTATAACCAATAGTTTTGTAATCATAGAACATTTAAAATAGGATTATTATACAGATAATTAAATATCAAAATGGGTTATCCAGCAGGTATGTGATTTGGTAATTTATTTTGCAAAGTCTTAGGTTTGAAGATCAATTAAATCAATTTAGTCGAATAATGAAAAATATTTTTGTAATCGGTGCCGGCAGAACAGCAACGGCCCTTATTGAATATTTATTAAAGAATGCAGCAGAACAAAACTGGAATGTAAGAGTAGGTGATTTCGATTATCAGCTTGCTAAACAAAAGACAGGAACTTACTCGACGGGCAGTGCAGTACAATTTGATGCATTGGATGACCAGCAGAGGGCAGCTGAAATATCAAAAGCCGATATCGTGATTTCTTTTCTGCCCCCCTCAATGCATCTATTGATAGCAGAAGAATGTCTTAAACAGAAAACACATATGATCACAGCCTCCTATGTTTCTCCGGAAATGATGAAACTTGACAAAGATGTGAAGAAAAACGGTTTATTATTTTTGAATGAAATGGGACTGGATCCGGGTATCGATCATATGGATGCAATGCAGCTGAAAGAGAAGGTTGAAAGAGAAGGGGGAAAAATCATCTCATTAAAATCCTTCTGCGGAGCATTGGTAGCTCCTGAATCAGATAATAATCCCTGGAATTACAAATTCACATGGAGTCCGATGAATGTTGTCCTTGCAGGACAGGGAAATGCACGATATAAAGAAAAATCAGAAATAAAAGAAATACCTTATAAAAAGCTCTTCTTAAATATTTTGAATATAGAGGTCCCGGGATTAGGCGCGTTTGAAGCATACCCCAACAGGGATTCAGTAACATACATTGCAAAATATAATTTGGAGGGTGTGGAAGATTTCTATCGTGGAACTTTAAGGAGGCCCGGATACTGTGAAGCCTGGGATGCTCTCGTAAAATTAGGCTTAACAGATAACCAGAAGATCGTTAAGGATTCTGATAATCTGACTCTGACTGAATGGGTAAAATCATCACTCCCGTATTCTAACGGACAAGCCGTTTCACTGGAAGTTGCTGATTATCTGGGAGTAAAAAAAGATAGCGATATTTTTCAAAAGCTCAACTGGCTTGAACTATTTAGTGATAGAAAAATAAACTTTTCCGGGGCAACTTCGGCGAAGATCCTTTTGAAATTACTAATGGATAAATGGGAGTTTAAAGAAGATGACCGGGATATGGTAGTGCTTCAAACAGAGATTGGATATAAGACAGAATCCGGCAGAAAGAAAATTATATCGACGATGGTATATAAAGGACAGGATAAATTGAATACAGCGATGACTTACACAGGAGGCCTACCGGTAGGGATTGCTGCAAAGTTAATATCGAAAAGAATGATTACGGAAACAGGAGTTATAATTCCAATTTATAAAGACATCTACTCACCTGTTTTAAAAGAACTGGAATCATTCGGAATCACATTTAGAGAAACAAAGAAATTCCTGAATTAAATGATATAGTTTTTCATATAAAAGTAATCATCAGTAAAGCTGCCTTTCCAGATAATAACAGCTCTTTTTACAGCGGCGGGCAAACTGGAATCCTGAATACTGCCCCTGTAATCGGCCGAAATAATTGAATCAATATAACCGGATAAATCGCTGCTGAACTGTCTCGAAGCATCTGCAGAGAATTCACAGGGCAGGTTGGTGACTGCCATAACAGCCACCCCATCACCTTCAAATCCCATCCTGATAGTTTCACTAAACGGATTGTATATAAAAACAGGATCATCAATCCAGGTTTCCCTCGAAAATTCAATAGATCCATTCGGATCGCATGTAATATCTCCTATAACCATTAATGTTTTACTCTTTTTGTAAACATCTTTCATCAGGCTGTTGGGAACAGCATGCGGATACCTGGGTTCCCATATTATACAATTCATCAGCAGGGTAAGATATGGTAATACTTTATCCAGATTGGACTCATAGAATTCGGGGTTAACAAGGTAGTGCTGACGTTTTTGTTTTTTTGTCATTTTGGCATAAGCTTCCATATCGATGCCTTCACCTGCTTTTAACCTGTACATATCATTAATATTAAGAACAAGTTTATATACGTGTTTCCTTGAACCGGCATTAAAAACTTCTTCAATCCTATCCGGTGTAATTTCGATGACGGGAAGCAGGTCGTAAATTTGCTGAGCAGCAAAACTTGTTTTTCCCTTGCCGAGGAAGCAGGTAATTACAGGGGGGATTTCTTCAGGAGTACCCATAACCGATATATTTTTCCCTGCTTCAGCTACCAGGTCTTTAATTGCCTGAAGATCTTCTCCATCTATAGCCTGGGGAATTTTGACAAAAGGATTTTGGATTCGCTTGAGGCTGAGCCTTTGGCCTAATGACCAAAGCGAATCAACCATCCCCGCATAACCGGCATTATAAGTAAATGCAGTGATCAGACGCTGATTATTTTCGTCCCTTATCAACTCGTAATCAATAATGTTCGTACGCAAATTAATAAACGCTTTAAGCATTTCACGGTTTTTTAATTGTCCTTTGTACGTATGCGAAAACAAAAGATATGTTTTTTCAGGGAGTATTCTTTTAACAGGAATTTCCTTTAGTCCAAATATTACATCTGCTGCCCTAAGATCTTCATTAATTTCTGCTCCTATGGCTGCATAATCCTCATCTTTAAATGCCCGTTTTATTTCACCAGAGTCGGGATTTTCCGCAGGCTGTACAATTAGTCTATGCCCCTTATGTACAATACCAGCGGCGTAAGCCGGAGTTATTGCAACTCTCTTCTCACCTTTTTTGTTAATTCCTTCTCTTAATATTCCTATTGTATTATTCATTATTTACCGATATTTGAAACTTAATTTACCTCAAATAAACCTAAAATCATTTAATGAGAGCATTATTCATTTTATTCTGCCTGTTTTACATTTCAGCGGGAGCGCAGCAGGTCCTTATTACGGGAACGATAACAGACGAATCGAAAAATCCGCTGCCCTTTGCTAATGTCAGGGTCAGCAGCACTACACTTGGTACGTCAGCAAACAGGGAGGGGAAATATGAATTAAAGCTGAATCCGGGAGAGTATAAACTTATTGCCTCGTACATAGGTTATGTTTCAGACACAATTGAAATAAATCCTGCCAGGATTGGGATTGAGGTTAACTTCATATTAAAAAAGACGAATATTAATCTTCCGGAAATAACTATCCTGCCCGGGGAAAATCCTGCCCTGGAAATAATAAGGAAAGCGATCTTAAGAAAAAAAGAACGCAGCAAATTATTGAATAGCTATGAATTTAAGGCTTACACGAAGGGCATTATCAAAACACCGGGAGATATAAACGCCGGCAATAGCAGTATCGGAATAAACATTGGAGGAAATGACACCATCCCTTTAAAGATCTCAGCTATAATAGAAAACCAGAGTGAGGGTTTTTATAAAAAACCGGACAAGTACAAAGAACTTATCCTTGCAAGAAAACAGACTGCAAACCTTCCTTCATCAATCAATGTACTGACGGGCGGCCGATCGATTCAGAATTTTTATAATGAGACTGTGAATTTTCTTGGTGAAGACCTGCCCGGACCTCTTGCTGATGATGCGATCAGTTATTATTACTATTTCATAGTAAGAACCCTGGCGATAAATAATACGACTGTATATGAAATACATATGGCTCCCGATGATGAGCATGATCCTGGTTTTGAAGGAAATATATATATTACCGAGAACAACTATGATTTAATCAAAGTCGATCTTGAACTTAACAGGGCTGCCAATACAGGAGGAATTTTCGATACCGTTTCAATATTTCAGCAATTTTCAGATTTTGCAGATTCTATTGTTATGCCGGTGGATTACCGGTTATATGTTACAGCAAATTACCTTAACCTTGCCCGTTTCGGGTTTGAACTTTCAACAATCTTATATGACTATAAAATAAATCCTGACATAAAAAATGATTTTTTCGATATGGCAATTATAAAAGTTGTCCCATCAGCTGATGAAAGGGATTCTTCTTACTGGAATTCAATCCAGGTTATTCCAAATACTCCTGAAGAAGAAAAAGCTTATACAAGGATAGACAGTCTGGAGAGGATCCCCGTGACATTCTGGGATAGATTTTCATTCCTCTCATCCCGGATTTATTTAAATAATCACTTTGCGGTAAGTGCCCCTCTTGGAATGTATCATTTCAACCGGGTTGAAGGTAATACACTTGATTTCGGTCTTTTCCTGGAAGATGCTTTAAATAAAAGATTTAATGGTGAAATGCATTTTTCATACGGATTTTCAGATAAAAGAGTTAAACAAAATCTGGTTCTTGAATATATGCCAGGCGATTACAGGACATATTCGATCAAATTTGACGTTTATAATAAATTGAATATACTATTCGGTGAATCTGATGAGTATGGTGATCTGATCCCTTCTTTACTGGCTTTAATTACAAAATATGAATTCAGGAATTACTATTACACAAAAGGCTTTAATTTAAAACTTTCCGGCGAAGTCTTCCCTGTACTCACTTTAAGTACCGGATTTAAGAATCATACTGATCATAGCGCTATTACCAGAAGTGAGTTTTCTTTCCTTAACCGTGACAGGAACTATCCCCCTAACCAGGTCGTATATGATTCCCATGTAAATGCATTAACAGCCGGGTTCCGATTAGATTTCAGGAACTATATAGAGGATGGATATTTCAGGAGAAGGATTTCGGAGGGAAAATCATATATAATTATAGGTGGCGATGTAGAATTGTCAGATAAAAAATTTTTGAAGAGCGGGCTTAACTACACCACATATCAAATAAGTGCCAGCGGTTCAATAAATACCTTCAGTTCCCAACAGCTGGGTTACAAAGTAATGGGAATGTACAACCGTGGAAGCCTTCACTACCAATCATTATATGCCTTGCCGGGAAACATTGATGTACTTTTCCAGAGTTTCTCATTCAGGACGTTGAATGTCAATGAAATATTCGGCAGCAGGCTGTTAACCGTAAACCTTGAGCATAATTTCCAGGATTTAATCTTCAGAACATTGAAAATTCCCGGATTGATGGATTGGGAGATTCAATTAAACGTATTTTTGAATGCGGCCTATAGTGACATCGGAAGTGAGACGACAACTTACCTGCCTGTACATGTAAGGACTTTCCCACATCCTTTTTACGAGACAGGGTTCGGGCTCTCGCAGGTTCTCATACCCTTCCGCATTGAATTTGCCTGGAAACTAAATTACTTCGGAGAAAACAATTTCAGAATAGGTATAAATTCTGTCCTGTTTTAGGAAAATTTAAAATAAAAAAGCGCTCTGCAAAAAGAGCGCCTAAAAACAGAAAGCCAAACCTGAACTTAACTCTTTGGTTTTGCTTCACTGACAATAATGCTGCGGCCGCTAAGTTCTGAACCATTCAGTGCAGTAATTGCAGCATTTGCTTCGGCTTCATCTGACATTTCAACGAATCCGAAACCTCTGGATCTGCCGGTCTGACGATCAGTGATGACCTTTGCAGAAACTACTGTGCCATGCGGCTCAAACGCTTCGCGGAGAGAATCATCATTAACCGACCAGGGGAGTGATCCAACAAAAAGCTTAGTACTCACTAACTTACCTCTGAAAAATAATTAAAAAAATAACCACGGGGTTTAGACCGTGATGAAAAATACCATTATAAAATAAAAAAACAAAGAAATTTTTATTTATTACAAATTGGAAAGGTCAAAAATTAATGCAGATAAACAAAGTGTGACTTTTATCAAATTTATAATTATTCGAAAATTCCGGAAATAGCCTCAGAAAGTGAACTTACAGGCAGGATTTTAGCTGAATGTTTTGATTTTAACGTTTTCTGGTTGTTAGCTGGAATAATAATTTTTTGAAATCCAAGCTTTTCTGCTTCTGCTATTCTTTTTTCAATATTTCCCACACTCCGTATTTCTCCTCCAAGTCCAACCTCGCCGATCACAACTATCCCATTATCCGCTGGTTTATCAAGCAGGCTGGAAGCAATACTGCAGCATACAGCCAGGTCAACTGCCGGTTCTTCAATTTTTACCCCCCCGGCCATATTTAAAAATACATTATTTGCACTAAGCCTGTAACCACCTCTTTTTTCAAGTACTGCCAGAAGGATTGATAATCTCCTGTAATCGAAACCTGTAGCTACTCTCTGGGGATTTCCATAGTTTGATGGTGTAACAAGTGCCTGGACTTCCAGTAATAGAGGACGGGTTCCTTCAACGCTCGCCGTTACAATTGATCCTGAAATTTTGGTGCCTCTTTCACTCAGGAAAAGCTCGCTTGGATTTTTTACCTCTACAAGTCCTTCTTCATGCATTTCAAATATGCCTATTTCATTTGTGCTGCCAAATCTGTTCTTTTGTGCCCTGAGAATCCGGAATGCATGGTGTGATTCTCCCTCAAACTGGATTACCGCATCAACAATATGTTCAAGAACTTTAGGTCCGGCGATAAACCCTTCCTTTGTAACGTGACCTATGATTATCACACAATAATGATTTCTTTTTGCCTCATCCATCAGAAGTGCTGTTGATTCTCTTATCTGGGTAACTGTTCCGGGAGAATTATCGAATTCGCTTCTATACATTGTCTGAATTGAATCGATGATTATTACGGCCGGTTTGGTACTGCTTATTGCAGCAATTATTATATTTATATCGGTTTCCGGTAATATATAGAAGTTATCTGATCCTATTTTTAAACGATCAGCGCGCAGTTTAATTTGTTTGGCGGACTCTTCTCCCGTTACGTAGAGGACTCTATCATTTATCCGGGATGCGGCCTGCATTGCCAAGGTTGATTTTCCAATACCAGGATCGCCCCCTAATAGAATTACCGAACCTGGCATAAGTCCTCCCCCTAAAACCCTGTCAAATTCAACAATACCGGTTTTGATCCTTTCATCTTCTTTTGCCGGGATCTCACTTATTTTAGAAACGGTCACCTTCTGAACAACACGCGAGGCTTTGCGCGGATTATTTTCTAAAATTTCTTCTGTAAATGAGTTCCATTCCTCACATTCAGGACACTTTCCAAGCCAGCGCAGAGATTCATATCCGCAATTTGAACAGACGTATTTAATCCTTGGTTTAGTTTTCATTAAGGCTGCATATAATTGGTTATAAAAAGCTCTGAATGGTGTTTTCTATTTCTTTTAAAGCATCAGGGATTTTTGAAATATCTTTTCCTCCTGCCGTTGCAAGATGGGGTTTTCCGCCGCCGCCGCCTCCCACTATTTTGGCGAGTGACCCTACTATTTTACCCGCATTCAGCCTGGTGTTTCTAAGCAGTTCATCATTTACAACACACACAATCCCCACCTTATCTTCAAAGCGTGAAATAAGAACACCTACTGATTCCTTCGTTTTATTCCTTAGTTCATCACCGAAAGATTTTAATTCATCCATATTTTCAGCATCGACCTCCCCCTTATAAATACTTATATTATCCAGCTTAACAGGATTTTTAATTATGCTCTCAACCTGTCCAAGTTTTTCCTTTAGTTTCAATTCAGAAAGATCTTTATCAAGTCTTTTTTTCTCATCCTGCAGAGAAGCAATCTTCTCTTCCGATTCCCTGATCTTAATAAACTGAGAACTGATGTAATCTTCCACTCCGGCACCTGTAACTGCTTCTATCCTTCTTACTCCGCTGGCAATAGAAGATTCACTGATTATTTTAAACAAACCTATTTCTGATGAATTCCTGACATGGGTTCCTCCACAGAATTCCATACTGAAATCGCCGAACTGCACAACGTTAACCTTATCCCCATATTTATCGCCAAAGAACATCAATGCACCCATTTTTTTTGCCTGATCAAAAGGAATATTCCTATGGTGCTGAAGGGGTATATTCCTCCTCAGCTGTTCATTTACCATCGTTTCTATTTCTTTTATCTCGGTTTCTGATAATTTTGAAAAATGTGTAAAGTCAAAACGAAGACGGTCGGGTCCGACATAAGAGCCTGCCTGGTGAACATGAGTGCCTAATATTTTTCTTAATGCTGCGTGCATGAAGTGTGTTGCAGAATGGTTCCGCATGATGTCCCATCTTCTTTTTTCATCGACTCTGGCAATTACTTCGATGCCGGGAATAATAATATCTTCATTACCTGTATCAACGACGTGAATTGTTTTATTATCAACTTTTGTCACATCGGTTACAGGAAAAACCCGCCCCTGTGCTACTAAATTTCCCAGATCATCAATTTGTCCGCCTGCTTCTACATAAAACGGTGTCCTTGTCAGTATAACGAGCTCATTACCATCTTCTTTTTTGTAGCCGGCTATTTTCCCTTTTGTCTCAAGTTCATCATATCCAGTAAATTCTGAATTCACAGGTTCAATCATTTCAAATGATTTCAAATCATCGGTTGATATATTAACGGAAGCAAATTTATCTCTTGATGACTCTCTTCCCCTCTGCTGCTGCAGTTTCATCAGTCCGTTAAAACCTTTCTCATCGATTGTAAACCCGTTTTCCTTTGCCATAATGTTCGTAAGATCTATGGGAAAGCCGTATGTATCATACAGCTTGAAAACATCCTCACCGGGAATGATGTTAAGCTTGTCTTTTTTTAATCCTGTTATAAGCTCATCAAATAATTCAATTCCCCTGTCAAGAGTAACATTAAAACTTTCCTCTTCGGCTTTGATCACCTTCTTTATGTACGATTTCTTTTCCCTTAATTCCGGGAAAACTTCACCCATATTATCTGCCAGAACATCAACCAGCCCGAATAAAAAAGGTTTATGCAGGCTGATTTTCCTGCCATAGCGGGAAGCACGTCTGAGTATTCTTCTTAATACATAGCCCCGTCCTTCATTGCCGGGGACTGCACCGTCGGCTATAGCAAAGGTTAACGCGCGGATATGATCGGCAATCACACGCATCGGGATTTTATCTTCCTCTTTATGGTATTTAATTCCCGACATATCGGAAATCTTATTTATGATGGGCATAAAAATATCGGTATCGTAATTTGAATTCTTCTTCTGCAGCACAGCGCAGACTCTTTCGAAACCCATACCAGTATCGATATGTTTAGACGGAAGATCATGAAGAATCCCATTTGCATCACGATCATACTGGATAAATACAAGATTCCATATCTCTATGCATTCGGAAGTTCCTGCATTCACATATGCAGGATTATTAAAATCATCACCAAGGTTTATATGGATCTCTGAACAGGGACCGCAGGGACCTGTTTCTCCCATTTCCCAGAAGTTATCCTTCTCATCAAATTTCAGAATATGTGCAGGATTTATAT
>Ga0075281_1000010_pt1 | contig 12936 bp, 9 predicted proteins | sample SF_Rice_10C_80N__4_FD_69766 | JGI IMG/M metagenome (GOLD analysis project Ga0075281, IMG submission 69766) | Rice paddy soil microbial communities from Twitchell Island, California, USA - SF_Rice_10C_80N_103 | ecosystem: Environmental > Terrestrial > Soil > Paddy field/soil | place: USA... | reverse complement strand
TCAGAGCGGACAGGAATACCTGCTTGATGATCTCAGGGCAGAGTTGGAAGATTCTGTCCGTACTTACAGGTTTGGTCTTACTCCGTTTACAGTTATTTATTCCGCTGATACGGTTTATTACCAGCATAATACTCACTATAAACAGTACTACTCTGAATCCTTAATGGGATATACTTATGATCTAGTTAAGGAGTTCGGAATTACAAGAGTCTATAATACTTTTGATTTCGGCAGTGATGACAGGATACTGAAGGGAGCTATTATAAACGGCACGCTATATGGTGATACAACATTAACTGGGGTTGAAGACAAAATATCCACGGTTAGTTCTTTTTCCCTCTCGCAGAACTATCCCAATCCATTTAACCCGGTAACTACAATCAGGTACAGCATCGGGAAACCTGTCAGGGTTATTCTTAAAATATTTGATATCCTGGGAAAGGAAGTCACTACCCTCGTAAATGAAGAGAAGCCATCCGGAAATTACTCTATTAATTTTGACGGCAGTAATTTAGCCAGCGGGATATATTACTACCAGATGAGGGCTGGTGAATATACTCAGACAATGAAATTTATTTTATTGAAATAGATTAAAAAAACATCAATTACCATTATCAGACTCTTTATTTAGACCGCCCCCGGCGGTCTTTTTTTTACAACATTTTTACAATTTCCTGACAAAAAACGATTTGCACTTCAATAAAATTCATCAGGAAAATAAAAGAATATCGCAATGAAAAAAACTGGATTTATATCGGCTGCAGTTATAAGCAGCATGTTGATAATCTCGGGTTGTGCAAGAGAAATCGAGGAAACAATCTACCTCGGAGATGCAAAGATCAAATCGCCCATCTCAACGCCGCCGGTTCATTTGAATATAAATAGCCGCCCGGGTGATATTACAATCTCTCCTAAATTTGCTTTTACAAATAATAAGAGCATGCTGACTACGAGTGATGAGGTCTTCCCCGGTACCATTACGTTGTCCGATGGTTCAGTGTACAGGCCGAAGGATAAAAATATTGAATGGGTCTACAGCAGATTCGTATTCGGTGCTGATATGGATTTTAAAATTTCCCGCCTATTCGCTTTATTCGGAGGATTTTCCTTTTCCAATGATAACTATTCGGGAGCTAATATCGGGGCAGGGATTTTCAGTAGTTCAACGGAGCCGATAATCCGGTTTGATTTTGGCCTGAGTTTTCAATCATATAAGTACAACGCAATTACTATTGTGGATCAGCAAATTACTTATTTCTGGGGAGGTGAGAGCAGCGATAGATATTTATTTCGTGATGATGGAAAGAATACCAGTTCTGCCCCATTCTTCACGCTGACTTTTAATTCAAACAATGATTCCGCTTTCGTCAGTTATTTCGTTAGTGCGGGATACTTTATGCAGACGCTTTTGAATTTTACACCTCAGGATAGTTATTATTCTAACGAGGTATTTACGCGTGTCGTCGTCGATGAAAGGTCCGATTGTACAGCAGGTTTTCTATATTTCAATCCCGGTGTTTCGTTCAAACTAAATACTCAGATGAGGCTTTTGATAAATGCAAAATTGTTAAAAGAATCCGCATTAGGGCTCGATACGGGGAATATAATAATAATTCCGAACGTTCAGGTAGATTTTAATTTGTAGCGGGATAATTAGTTTTAATCTGACTCGCGGTAAATTCTTCAGACCTTCAACCATCACCAATCTATATCACTTCCATATTACCGTTCAACTAAAATTATATTGTTGTTACAATAATGTGATAGTTATGGTTCATATTACTAACGCAAGATACGAGCAATTATAAATAAACAAAGGAGAGTATTATGAAGAAAGGATTTTTTCTCTTTTCCGCCCTTTTATTTCTTTTTTTGAATTCTGCTTTATTGGCACAAGTCGATCCTGACACAGCCATGAAAGCAAGTATCGACAGGTTCAGCACGACAGCCGGTCACTTATTTGTGAGAGATTCCACGAATGGCCTGCCAGGACCAAATGAACCCATTAATATGGATATGGAACCTTTCAGAAGTAAGGGATTAGGACCAAATGGTGAGTTTTCAACTTACTATAATTTTGATGTTCAGCCGACTACCCCGGCGCCGATATACGTTCTTTTCCGTGATGGCGAGACGATGCCTGTAGATGGACAATTAAACGTTGTAGACGATATACCCGGGGAAATGGATTACTGTGATTTCTGGAGAGTAAATAAAGTTACAGTCCCTGCTAACTATGTTGCCAATACCATAGTGAGTTATGCTCAGATAATGGACGGCGGGTACATGGTAGAGCAGACTGATATGCTTGTAAATTGTCCTATTGTTCCGGACGGATCGACGGCTATGCTACGATATAATGCAGGCGAGGATACAGCTTTATCGAGGGGATGGTATGATTCGACGGTTGTATATTACTTCAATTTTTCTGAAGCGCCATTGATGGTTGACGGAAGCGGAATGATTTCCCTTTCTCCGATTTTTGTTACCTTTAACATCAATCCGGGTGAACCCGGCGGAGGTCCTCCATCAGGATTTATGACAGACTCGACAGGCAGAACTCATAATGTTCCTGCAACTTTACCCGGAGATGCTGCTTATTCACCTTTATGGGATGTAAATATCTATGATAACGCAGACTTTGGGATGGTACACGACCTGGCGTCGGCTCAAAATGCAACCCTCCTTGTACCTGATGCTGCAAATGTAAACTGTCCTATTGTTCAGGTAAGCAATCCGACAGCAATAGAAGACAACCAGGATATTCAGCCGGGAGAATTCGGATTGGCACAGAATTATCCCAACCCGTTTAACCCCACCACCAGCATCAATTACAGGATCCCTGAATCGGGTTTGGTTAGTCTGAAGGTATATGATGCCCTGGGACGTGAAGTAGCAACGCTTGTAAATGAAGTTAAACCTGCAGGAAATTACCTGGTTAATTTCAATGCTGCGGGGCTTGCCAGCGGAATTTACTTTTACAGGCTGGAATCCGGTGGATTTACTCAAAATCACAAAATGATTCTAATCAAATAAATTAAGCATCAGCCGGAGGAAGGTTTAGCTATAGAAAAAATGAATGTAGAATGTATATGAGAGAGAAGTATTTTGAATGTTTATTGGAGGTAATTTGAACGTATGTGGGACGTATGTGGAACGTATGTGAGACGTATGTGAGACGTATGTGGAACGTAATTGTAAGCTTGTTATTCCGGGAAAACCGGACCGCAGTTAAGAGTTAAAGATGAAAATTTATAGCTGGTTGCCGATTACGTTAGAAGATTGATCATATTCATTCGAAACTCAGCTCAAAACCGGGGGATCAGGCAAAATTAAATGGAGATATATTATACAAGCCGGGTTTAGAAATCCGGCTTGTAATATTTCCTTAAAGCGGGGGGCCGCACAAGTTAACTTACCTTGACTGCCGGAAGTCAATTCTCTATATTTGGAGACATTTTTTTTGAATAACTATAGAGATTTTTGATATTTTGAATCAGTATAAGAAGACAATCCTGCCTAACGGTATTAAAGTTCTGACAGAAACCATACCTTACGTAAAATCATTTTCACTCGGATTCTGGTTTAATGTTGGTACCCGTGATGAAAATTTCACAAACAACGGAATTTCACATTTTATTGAGCATATGCTTTTTAAAGGTACAAAGAAGCGTTCGGCAGGGAGGATCGCGAATGAAATTGAATCGACCGGCGGTTATTTAAATGCATTCACCTCTAAAGAACATACTTGTTATTACGGCAGAGGACTTGCAAATCACATCGGGAAAACATTTGACGTTTTAGCTGATATGATACAGAGCCCGACTTTTAAGCCCATTGAAATTAAGAAGGAATCCAGTGTTATAGTGGATGAGCTGAATGATATTGAAGATAACCCGGAAGAATTGATTTTTGATAAGTTTGAGGAAATTTTATATGCCGGAAACAGCCTCAGTCTGCCGATAATCGGAACCGAAAAAAATATACGCACCTTCAATCAGAATGATCTATTCCATTTTGTTAAAGAAAAATACGGCTTTAATAAAATGATCATTGCGGCATCCGGTGCAATTGAGCATGAAAAGATCATAAACCTGATTGAAAAATACTTTACAAAAGATCTGGGTACCTCGAACACTAAAAGAAGGTATTATAGTCTTAACAACATAACTGCCAGGGTAGAATTAATTGATAAAGAGATCCAGCAGGTCCATGCAATAATCGGGAAATTGACTGCAGGTTATAAAAACGATCTCAGGAATAAAATTGCTGTTCTAACACAAATACTTGGAGAGGGGAGCAGCTCAAGGCTGTTTCAATCTATAAGAGAAAGAAACGGCATAGCCTACCAGGTGAATTCATTCCTGAATTCATTTTATGATGTTTCATCATTCGGGGTTTATTTATCTACGAATGAAAAGATGATGGATAAAGCACTGGCGATAGTTGACAGAGAATTCAGGAAAATGAGGAATAATAAAGTCTCTGAAAGAGAATTGAATAAAGCGAAAGAAGCGATGAAAGGGCATTTTCTATTGAGCCTTGAGAATACTTCCAACAGGATGTTCAGAATAGCTCAGTCGGAATTATATCATAACAGGGTCAAGAGCACGGATGAGATTATCAAGGAAATCGATTCAGTGACCAGGGAAGAGATTCTTGAACTGGCAAATACGATGCTGGATGAAGATACATTTATAAAAATAATTATTAAATCAAAGGATACGATATTAAAATCTGCAGCGTAAGGAATGAGGTTAATTAATTTTTTTTAATTCATAAGAACAGTAAAATGAGTAAATCAATAAGACCTGCGGTAAGAACAAATAATATCACTTATGCAGTACGTGATATAGTTGTACTTGCAAATGAAGTTGCAAAAACCGGCAAAGAGATGCTTTACCTCAATATAGGTGATCCTAATTTGTTTGATTTTGCGCCTCCGAAGCATATAGTTGAATCCACACATCAGGCGATGCTGAACAATTATAATGGTTATTCACCTTCATCAGGAATAAAATCTGCTCTCAATTCCATTGCTAAAGAAGCCGAGAGAAAAAAGATTAAAAATGTGCAGGATATTTTTATCACTACAGGTGCAAGCGAAGCAATAGATATTTGTCTGACTGCGCTGGTTGATGAAGGAGAAAATGTACTTACCCCAACTCCCGGTTACCCACTTTATACAGCAATTGCCAGTAAACTTCAGAATATGGAAAACCCTTATTATTTAAATGAGGAAAACGGCTGGCAGCCTGACCTTGATGACATTAAGAGCAAGATAAACGATAAAACCAGGGCAATTATAATAATAAATCCGAACAACCCGACAGGTTCCAACTGCAAAGTTGATACATTAAAGGAATTAATAAAAATAGCAAAAGATAACGACCTGGTTATTTTTGCAGACGAGATATACGATAAGCTTTTATTCGAAGGTGAAGAACATACTTCGATTGCATCGCTTGACAGTGAGGCACCGATGATAACATTCGGCGGCTTATCAAAAAACTACATGGTACCCGGCTTCAGGATCGGGTGGGGAATTGCAAGTGGAGACAGAACAGTATTAAAAGAATATATTGAAGCAATTAATAAACTGCTGCGTGCCAGACTATCAGCAAATCATCCCGAACAATATGCCATACCCACTGCACTTGAGGGAGATCAGTCGCATCTTGCAACCGCAAATCAGAAATTGACTTCCAGAAGAGATATGACGGTTGAAATGCTTAACGCAATCCCGGGAATTTCCTGTGTTAAGCCGGAAGGCGCATTTTACGCATTTCCTAAGCTCCACATAAATACACCGGACAATATTTTTGTCGCAGAACTTATCAGGGAAACAGGTGTAGTAGTGGTTCCCGGTTCAGGATTTGGTCAACGTCCAGGCACCAATCACTTCCGCGTTGTATTCCTGCCGCCTGAAGATATTCTGATGAAGGCGTACAATAATATTGCCCGCTTCACAGAAAAATTCATCGAAGAACATGAAGCTGTCGGCAAATAAATTTCATTATAAATAAGATTATATACAAGAATTCAGGAGTAAATACTCAGAATGCCGAAAATAGTGATAGATGGGAAAGAAATAGAATTCACCCATGGACAAACCATCATAGAAGCAGCAAGGAATAACGGCATCAGTATTCCTCATTTCTGCTGGCACCCAAAATTAACTGTTTCAGGAAACTGCCGTGTTTGTCTTGTTGAAGTAGAAAAGATGCCTAAACTTGTTATAGCGTGCGCCACATTAGCCGCCGATGCAATGGTTGTTCATACAGCTTCTGAAAATGCATTGAACGCCAGGAATGCTGTAATGGAATTTCTGCTGATCAACCATCCGCTTGACTGTCCTATCTGCGATGAAGCAGGAGAGTGTAAGTTACAGGATTATGCTTATTCGCATGGTGCAGGGGAAAGCAGATTTGTAGAAGAAAAGACACATAAAGATAAAAGAGTTCCTTTAGGACCTTATGTAATGTTCGATGCAGAAAGATGTATTTCCTGCTCACGCTGTATACGTTTTTGTGATGAAATCGCAAAAGATCCGGAACTGACTTTCATAAAACGAGGGGACAGGGTAACGATAGTAACTTACCCGGGACAGGAAATGGATAATCCTTACTCCCTTAATACTACCGATATCTGTCCGGTAGGTGCATTAACCAGCCGTGATTTCAGGTTCCAGGCAAGGGTTTGGGATATGTCGGCCACAAAATCAATCTGCACCGGATGTGCGAGAGGCTGCAACACTGAACTCTGGGTTCGAAACAATATGGTTCTTCGATTAACCCCAAGGCAGAATGAAGAAGTAAACAGCTACTGGATGTGCGACCATGGAAGGATTAATACATTCAAATTCATTAATGCCGAAGACAGGGTAGACGGTGCTTATATAAGGAAAGAGGGGTCACTTATTCCGGCAGCAATTACAGATGCTGTTTCTGCCGCGGCGAGTGAGCTCAGAAAATATAATAAAGATGAGATTGCCTTTATCGGTTCCCCCCACGTAACAAATGAAGATAATTATGTTCTTGCCAAGTTTGCGCGTATCAGCGGTTCAAAAAATATTGATTTCTTAAGAAAAACTGATCCCTCTTTCGAAGACGCTATACTGAGAAGGGAAGATGTTACTCCTAATTCGCTGGGAGCTGAGCTGGCAGGGATTGTTCCTGTAAAAGGAGGGTTAAATTTCGAGCAGATAATTGAAAATATTAAAAAAGGAAAGATTAAAGCTCTCTATATAATAGAAGATGATCTTGTAAGCGAACGACCCGAACTGGAAGAAACCTTTGCAAAACTTGATCTTTTAGTTATTCATGCCACAAATATGAACAAGACAGCAGCATTAGCCGATATCGTTTTTCCTGCCGCTACTTATGCAGAGAAGAACGGAACAATGGTCAACTTCCAGGGCAGGATACAGAGACTAAGACCTGCAGTTGCAACTGTAAATGTTGATCGTGCTCTTGAAGGAATGATGCTAAGCCGTCTTGATAAGTTCGGAACAAAGTTCGACCGATGGGCTGAAAAAAATAAACGGGATGCTTATTCGGCCTGGAAGATACTTGTGATGCTTGCAAATGCCCTCGGGAATAAAATGAAGTTTGAAATGGCAGAAGAGATTTTCGAGGAAATGGCAAAATCGATTGATGTTTTTAAAGGACTGGATTACGATGATATCGGTGAGCTTGGTGCTCAATTAAGAGGACAATTCACAAAAGAAACAGTAAAAGCTTAACGGAGAATTTTGCAGTGAACATCTGGGAATTAATAATAACTAGTCTTATAAAAATTCTGATCATTGTAACCGTTATGCTTTTAACGGTATCCTACCTTGTTTATTTTGAACGCAGAGTAAGTGCATGGGCGCAGAACCGGCTTGGACCCAACCGGGTGGGCTGGGAAGGTATACTACAGCCTTTTGCTGATGTGCTGAAATTATTATTAAAGGAAGATATAGTTCCGGTAATTGCTAATAAACCAATACACACCCTGGCACCCATTATTGCTTTATTTGTAGCTTTTACGACCTATGCGGTGATTCCTATTGCAGGCACGCTCAATATATTCGGCTATTCAATCCCGTTGGTTGTTGCGGACATAAATATGGGAATTCTTTATGTACTTGCTTTAACTTCGCTTGGAGTATATGCAATCACATTTGCCGGATGGTCGTCCGGAAGCAAATACTCATTACTCGGCGGAATCAGATCATCTGCACAGATGATCTCCTACGAAATCTCAATGGGGTTTTCAATCGGAGGAGTAATATTGCTGGCTGAATCATTAAGACCCTATGCAATCGTAGGCTCCCAGGGTGCATTTTTATGGAACGCATGGATTCAGCCATTAGGGTTCATAACATTTGTAGTTTCTGCTTTTGCTGAAACAAACCGATTACCTTTCGATTTACCCGAGGCGGAACCTGAGCTTGTCGGGGGATTTCACACGGAATACAGCAGTATGAAATTTGCGGGATTTTTCCTGGCAGAATACGCAAATATGATAATAGCGAGTGCTATGATTGTTACGCTTTACCTTGGCGGGTATAATCTTCCTTTTATAAATATAGATTCACTTGGCCTCTCAAACGGGCTGGTGATTCTTATCCAGGTCCTGATGTTTATGATTAAAACCGGAGCATTATTATTCTTTTTCATCTGGGTGAGGTGGAGTTTACCACGGTTCAGATATGATCAGTTAATGAACCTGGGATGGAAAGTGATGTTCCCACTATCTTTATTAAATATTATCTGGGTAGCAATTTTGATAATGGTATTTAAGTTATAGAATGATTGAATTTAAATACTTATTTGATTATTCATTAAACAACAAAGATTTTGAAAATTCGGAGATTTGATGGCTGTTAAGAAAAGACAAAAAGATTTAACTTTTTGGGAAAGAATTTATATTCCGGAAATTGTAAAGGGATTAAGCCTGACCCTGAAGAACATGTTCAAGCCGAAATTTACGATGAAATACCCGGAGGAAAAATTCATACCGGCCGCTTCATACCGCGGACGTCCTGTTCTGGTAATGGAAGAAAACGGCGAAGAAAGATGTGTAGCCTGCGGATTATGTTCCAGGGTTTGTCCGGCATTAGCTATTGAAGTTCAAGCCGGGGAAACGGAAAGAGAAAAGGAACGTTATCCCGAAAAATTCGAAATCAATATGATACGCTGCATATTTTGTGGTTTTTGCGAGGATGTTTGTCCCGAGGAAGCAATTGTTATGAGTAAAGATTACGAATTAGCCTTTTCAAACAGAGAAGAAGCCATATACGGAAAGGATAAATTATTAGTGCCGGTACACCAGCTTCAGGACAGAATTGATTTTTTAAGGAATTACAAATAGTTGAAGAAGTTCTTTTTTGTGCTTAACTTCGCTTCCCCATGCATAAAAGAATCTACATATTGTTACTGGTATTCGCTACGATCCCGATTTTTGGTCAAATATCCAGGGAAAACAATTATAAACTAAGTTTTCCTGACAATATATCCTCAAATGGTTCTTTTGATATATCACTTATTGCTTCCAATCCTTTCACACATGCAGATAAACTAATACTATATTTTGAGCCATCCCAAAGAATAATTTTCAAAAATCTTGAATTACGTACGTTTTCGGATGTGACGGCTATCCCCTGCAGACAAATAAACCTTGACGGAGAGGAAGCATACAGGGCAGAAATAGACCTCATCAAAGGCAAAATCAGTCCTAATAATTATTTTCAGCTGTTATTTACTCTGAAAGCGGATAATCCTGCCACTGGAAATTTTCAATTTTCAGGATTATTTAAAGCAGAGGGTCAGACAGAAGGGTATATTCAATCAGCCGATAATTTCACAGCGGAAGACACGCTCAAGTTCGTCTCTGCGGATCTGAATTTCTACAGATCACAAAGATTTTCTGCCAACTCAGTTCAGTTAACACCCGGGTCAGAATTGAATATTACACCAGAGAGGGAAGATATAAATAATCTACTGACAGAGTTCTGGATAAAGTTAAGTAACAGACAAACCGATTTTCTTAAAATAATAAACAAACAGTCGGGAGAAACGCTGTCAGATATTTCGACCAACCCATTTCAAATGGTTGAGATCCATTCACCTAACAGGTTCAGCAGGGAAAACATCAATCCTTATTTTCTCAGCAGAGGCAGCTGGTATCATTTTTCCATTTTAACTTCATTTAGAGAAAATCAGCTGAATATATACTGCGGGAACACACTTATTGCAAAGTATTCAATCCCCTCATTTTTAAATGCGAAAAGTTTAGAGTGGAAATTTGAAAATGAATCTGATAATAAAATATTTCAGCTTGATGTACTTCGCTTCATAGATTTCAACAACGAGATGGGGATATCATTCTCAAATATGAACTATGTGAATTTTATTGGCGATAAGGCCAAAATAATATACCAGTTTAATTTTGACAATGAAGAAGAGCTTTATGCTGCACAAGATCAAATGAGTATAACCTACAATTCACTGAACTTTCAAAAATCCGATGCTCCCATATTCGCCCGAGCCCCTGAATTAAACATTCATATTCTCTCAAACATATACGAGCTGACCTGGAGCGGCGGTGATTACAAGCAGGCAAAGTGGTATTTGCTGGAAAAATCTGTAAACAACTCAGATTTTCAACAGGTTGAATCCACAAGGGCAGATGATTCTTATGAGAAAAAATATTCGCTTTTTGATGCCAGGGATGCTTCTGCTGACATTATATATTACAGGATAAAGCAGGTTAATACCGACGGGTCTGTAGTTTATTCCTCGCAGGTAAAAATAGGGCAGGGAATCACAGAGCCATTCATAGTCGAACAGAACTACCCTAATCCTTTTAATCCGCGTACAAGCATAGTAGTTGATTTGCTGGAAGATTCTGATGTTGAGATAACCGTATATAATCTTGAAGGCAAAGAAATCTCGAAATTATTTAAGGGATTTCTGACCAAGGGAAACCACAAATTTTCTTTTGATGCTTCGGAGCTTTCCTCGGGCATTTATCTATATAAAGTTTCAACTCCTGACTATTCTGATACCAAAAAAATGATCCTCACCAAATAGATCAATTTACTTTATTTGTTTTATCCTTTATATTTAGCGTACAAATTACATTTACCTGATAAATACGGGCCAATGCTTTCAAAAATTTACTCCAGCGCAACATTTGGTATCGATGCATACCTTGTAGAAGTTGAAACCAATGTAGAAAAACAAATCCCGGGATTTACGATAGTAGGTCTCCCCGACAATGCCGTAAAAGAGAGCAGGGAAAGGGTAACCACTGCAATCAAAAACAACGGCTGGGAATTTCCACGAAGAAAAATAACCGTAAACCTGGCGCCTGCAGATATAAAAAAAGAAGGGAGTTCATTTGATCTGCCAATTGCGATCGGGTTACTTGCCGCAACTGAGACTATAAAACAGTCTGAATTAGAAGGAACCGTATTCCTTGGAGAGCTTGCCTTTGACGGAAAGCTGCGACCCATCAAGGGTGCATTACCAATTGCGGTAGAAGCGAAGAAAAAAGGAATAAAGAGGATCATCCTTCCTGCCAGTTCAGCATTAGAGGCCTCGATAGTTGAAGGGATTAATGTTTATGGTATGGAGGATCTGTCTGAAGTAATTCAATTTCTGAACGGAGAAATAGAAAAAACAAAAACAGTAACAGACACCGACTCACTTTTTTCGAGGGTAAATCAGTATCATCTTGATTTTTCAGATGTAAAAGGACAGGAAAATGTTAAAAGAGCACTCGAAGTAGCTGCAGCAGGTTCGCACAATATCCTAATGATAGGGCCTCCCGGATCAGGTAAAACAATGCTGGCAAAACGGATACCTTCAATTCTGCCGCCAATGTCTTTTGAGGAAGCTCTCGAAACCACGAAAATTCACTCAATTGCCGGAATACTGCCAAAAGCACAAGCACTTGTGACTGAAAGGCCGTTCAGGAATCCGCATCATACTGTTTCGGATGCTGCTCTTGTAGGAGGAGGTACATTCCCGAGGCCGGGGGAAGTTTCATACGCCCATTACGGGGTGCTTTTCCTTGACGAATTACCGGAATTCAAAAAGAATGTTCTCGAAGTTCTGCGGCAGCCGCTTGAAGATGGGAAAGTTACGGTCAGCCGTTCAAAGCTTTCCTTAGAATTTCCGGCCAATTTTATGCTTGCCGCTGCTATGAATCCTTGTCCCTGCGGTTATTATACAGATCCGACGAAGGACTGTACGTGTGCATCTCCGCAGATCCAGAGATATATGGCAAAAATTTCGGGACCATTACTGGACAGAATTGACATTCATATAGAAGTTCCTGCAGTCAAGTACAAAGAGTTATCGTCCGAATGCAAAGGAGAAACCTCAGCCAATATACGGGAAAGGGTTATCGCTGCCAGGCAGGTCCAGTTAAACCGTTTCAAGGCCCTAAAAAATATTTTCAATAACGCGGATATGGGCTCAAGGGAAATCAGGCAATTCTGCAAACTGGATTCCAGCGGTTCGGAATTAATGAAAATGGCGATGACCAAACTTGGATTTTCTGCGCGGGCATATGACAGGATACTTAAAGTCAGCCGGACTATAGCAGACCTTGAAAATTCTGAGAATATTCTTCCCCAGCATATAAGTGAAGCAATACAATACCGTAGTCTTGACAGAGAGCTATGGAATCATTGAATTAAATAAGTTCATACAGAATACACTTCCTTTCAAAGTATCATCAAATTGACATTTCAATTAATCAACATAAAGGTTATATTAAAGTTCTACTTCTGAAATGTTTCGATTTTCTAACAAAATACAACATAATCCCACTTTTTAATTTGCTTTTTATTTTAAATAGAAATATATTTGTGGCTCGTTTCGAAAACTGGGCGGACGCCGGAGTTGGAGAGCCGGGGCGGACTGTAAATCCGTTGGC
>Ga0075281_1000009_pt1 | contig 13449 bp, 17 predicted proteins | sample SF_Rice_10C_80N__4_FD_69766 | JGI IMG/M metagenome (GOLD analysis project Ga0075281, IMG submission 69766) | Rice paddy soil microbial communities from Twitchell Island, California, USA - SF_Rice_10C_80N_103 | ecosystem: Environmental > Terrestrial > Soil > Paddy field/soil | place: USA... | reverse complement strand
CGAGATTTAGCCTTCAGGTAATCATATTCGTCATCTGTCATATCTGCACGAAGCATAATCTTTAAACGCTCAAATTCAGGATCATTTTCTTGAGTTCCAGAATGACGGGTAAGTGTTGCATCAATGTAGGAGGCTTTCATTCTGAAGCCGCCGGCCTCAGCTATAATATCAGTCAGTGAAGTGTTATCTTCATTAATTTTATAATAACCGGGATATTTTACGTACCCTAATACTTGTACAAACTTAGGTTCATAATAATTGGGAAGTTCCCTTATCATTATCTGGTCTTCATAATGCAGTAATTGATTTCCGGAATCAATTTCCCTGAAAGAATAATACCGGCTCGCTTGGGTTTTCCCGTCCGCTTCAAAACTTACAACTTCAATCGAATCCCTCCTCGCTTTAGCCATTAGTCCGCCTGAAATTGTTATCAGATGTCCGATAGTTTCCCCCTCAATGAATTCATATATCCCGGGGTATTTAATCATCCCGGAGATTGAAACTACTCTATCAACCCGGTCAACAATTACAATATCACCTTCCCTTAACAGCGGGTTAGCTTCCCTGTTACCTAGCCGGAGGAAGGACAGGAGATCATACTTCTGTTCTGTGCTATCACGGTGTATTATGTGTATATTCCTGAAATTCGAAGTTTTATTCAGACCTCCCGAATTCATAATTAAATCCATCAGCCGGGAATTTGCTGACATAATAAAAGTAGAAGGTTTTTTAACGTCTCCCAGTAATGATAGTTTGATCTTCCTGAAATTCGTCAACGAAATGAATACATCCACATTCTTATAATAGGTATCTATGGATTTCATTATCTTATCTTTTGCTTCAGCAAGGGTCTGACCTTTTAAATCTATACCTCCTACTTTAGGAATATAAAGTATGCCTTCCTGATTGATGAAAAGATTCAGGGGAATTTCTTCAATACCATTAATCGAAATAAAAATATTATCGCCGGGACCAACTTTGTACTCATCAGGGTTTACACTTCCTTCTGTAGCTTCCATCTGCACGTTATTTTCCACTAGTGCCGCTAGTGAATCAGCAGAATATAAGGAGGTTCTTTCCGTGTAATCGGGATAAACCTGGGAATATATTGGAGTGAATATTGCGCAAAACAAGATGAATATTATTAGCAATCTTAAATTCTTAAGCTGTAACCGGGTAATTTTAATCATGGGATATGTGGATATTAGCTCTTTTTTAGGTCTTTGAAAATTTATTTTTCTTTCCCTCAGATGGGCGTGAATAGTAATAGTAGTACTTATAATATGATCCATAACCGCTTTTATAACTAAAGTTATTTAATACGGTTCCGATGAAAGAAGATCCGTCTCTTTTAATTAATTCAACCGATTTTTCCAGAAGATCAGATTCGGTTGTCTCTGCTGAAACTACAAGCAGGCTTGCATCCACCAGGCTTGCCAGTATCTCTGAATCTGTCACAGCTATAACAGGCGGTGAATCCAGAAGGATTACGTCATATTTATCCTGGATAGTTTTGAGAAATTCCTTCATAGCTTTAGATTCAAGCATTTCAGCAGGGTTCGGCGGAATAGTTCCTGAAGTTATATAATTTAAATTCGGGAGTTCTGTTTCCCTGATTATTTCACTAAGTGATGTTTTATCAAACAGGTAATCGATAAGTCCGGGGAAACGATTCGAATTGAAGACGGTGTGAATACGGGGCTTCCTCAGATCGCAGTCCACAACAAGTGTTCTCCTGTTCGACTGTGCAAAACTTCCACCAAGGTTTATCGCAACTGTAGTTTTGCCTTCCTGCGGGGCAGAGGATGTAATTAAAATAGTTTTTATAGAGTCTTTATCCGGATGGGAGAACTGGATTCTTGTTCTGAGTGCACGAAATGCCTCGCTCGGGATGGAATCGGGTTTTTTGGCTACTATAAACTCAAACTCATTCGTGCCGTTCATTCCTATCCCTTCGATCTGGGGGATCCATGCCAGTACGTTAATATTTTTATTCTGGATATCTTCAGGTGTCTTTATAGTATTATCAAAATAGTTTTTTGTAAAAACGTACCCGAAGGCCATACCTATACCGAGAACAAGTCCGATAAGAACAATTAGGAACCTGTTGGGTTTTGCCGGCGAATCCGGCCTTCTTGCATTGTCTATTATTAAAACATTGCCGGGCTGTGACTGCTCATTTATGAGAGCTTCTTGATATTTCTCTTCGACCAGTGTATACAGTTTTTCTAGTGCCTCCCGGTTCCTTTGTAACTTTGCTAGTTCTATTGAAGTTTTTGGAAGCTGGTTGAACTTTGACTCATAGTTGTTCACAATCTTTTTGAGCTCGGAAACGGTTATTTGTAACGACTGATTCTTAATTTCTTCCTCAATAATTTTCTGTGAGAGATCCTTAACTTCTTCAGGGCTGCTGGCGAGGATTCCGGCTTTTATAACTTTCATTTTATCATTTAGCTTCGCTTTTAATTCATCAATTTTTTGATCATATTCTTTGATTACCCTGGAAGTGTTCGTCTTAGAATCATTAGAGCTCGAAGCCATATCTCTGTTTACCTGAAGCCGTGCCAGTTGCTGCTGAAGTGTTTGAATATATGTTTCGTTAGATACACTCTCAAGATAATCGGCAAGTCTTGGATTCTGTTCAGCAAGCTCCATTTTATACTGGGATAACACTTTATCAGAAGCTGCTAGCTCGATTTGTTTGGCATTTTGCTGAGCTTCAAAATCTGAGAGCTGGTTTATCAGACTTGTTGCCTGCTCATCAAGAGCTATGATCCCTCCCTTTTCCTGAAAGTTTCTTAAAGTTTCTTCTGCAGAGTTTAATTCAGTCTGTTTTTCTCCCCTCTGCTGATCCAGAAATGCTTTAACCATTGTCAACTGGTTGCGGTTCATTTCAAGGTTAAGGTTTTTGTACTCTTTTGCATAAATATTAGCTATTAATGAGGATTCAAATGGGGAAGGTGACTCTGCGGAAATATCTATTATATCAAGTCCTCTCTTTTGTTCAATAGTAACATATCCATCAAGGAGACCGGTTATCTGGTTTGAACCAAGAAGAGTTTCTTTACCATCATTAAAGTTATGACTTAATATCAGGTAAAAGCTGTCTTTGCTGCTTGAGGTCCGAAAACTGTCAATAAGAGCTTCTGCTACACGTGATCTTAAATTATGACTTTTTAAAATTTCAATCTCATTAGCAATAAACCTGTCGCTTCCAAAATCCTGGAACTCCGGCATAAGGGGGGCTTCAAGTATATTACCCTGCGGCATAGATACTTTAAGTGAAGTTGTCGCTTTATAAATATTTTTTGCATTAATTGCATATATTATTGCAACAATAAGACTTACTAACGTTATAATGACTACAGGGACAAGGTTGGTCCTTACTAATTTTATATAGTCTTTAAGAGAGTTGCTTTCTATCGACCTGAGATCTTCATTTATTGGATCAATTGCCATGATTATTTTGCTATATTTAAGATTAAGATTGAAAGAGAAATGAGAGCTGAGAAAACTGAAAGACCAATCTGAAGGTAATCTTTGAAGTAGAGCCTTTGAGATCCGGGCACAAGAAGAATATCTCCTGCATCCAGACCCGGGGCATTTTTAAATTGCTTCAGATTCTCATCCCATAACAAATCATTGTAATTAAATTTTACCATCGATTGCGCCGAGTCCGCAGCTACCCTGAATATCCTGAGATCATCAAGGTGCGCATCCTCAGAGGGGCCTCCTGCGTAAGAGAGCAGATCATATACATTACTTTCAATTGGAATTATATATTTCCCGGGGTATTTAACAAATCCCCACACAGCAACTTTAATGTTCAACGAAGTGGGATCTGAATAATCATAATAAGCCCCCTGGTTTTGTCTCAGCTGATCGGTATTGCTGCCGACCTGAAGCTCAGAATTCTGAGCAAAAATCATAGTACTTAAGAAAAAGGAGATGATAAGCGACCAGAAAAAGTAGTTCATTTAGCTGAAATCCGAGAGATTATAAATAATAAAATTAGTAATATTTAATTATACATCAAATCTTTAGTGAAAGTCTCTTCAGTGAGAAAGTACTGATTATCAAGCCGAGAAATGGACCTACACAGATTAATAAACCAAGGTAAATGTACTTTGAGGTTCCCGAAAAATTAATTATGTCAATATACTCAGCAAAAGCAGAAATAAACAAGATAAAAATTCCTGCAGATATCAATCCTGCTATTAGGCCTGCAATCATCGAATTCAAGATTACCGGCAATTTAATGGTACTTAACTTTGCCCCAACCAGTTTCATCGTTTCAAGCTCTTCAAACCTGGACGTAATAATTAGCCTTACCGTACTGTAAACAATATAGACAGAAATGAAAAGAATAATTCCTGTTGCAATAAATATGTATTTTTTAATAGCATCGAGTATAGAAATTAGTTTTTGTATAAACTCATTCCTGAATCCGATATCATCAATACCTTTGATCCCGGAAAGTGATATTATAATTCCGTCAATACTCTCTTTATCAAAATATTTGTCTTTCAGTGTAATGGTAAATGATGCAGGCAGCGGGTTGTAATCAAGAAGTTTCCTGAAATCATCCCCTGTCTCCTGAATAAAGATTTCAGCAGCTTTATCCTTGTCTATATAGCTCACCGATTTTATATATTCCCTGCTCTTCAGATCATTCTTTATTCCGGTAATTTCATCCGGGGAGAGATTATTTCTTAAAAAAAGGTTGATACTCACATCTTCCTTGATTTTTTTCTGGATGTATTCAGAAGATTCAATCATTGCAAGTGATGCAGCAATTAATAAAACTGAGATACTAAGGGATACCAGGGAAAGGATAAATGAGGCTTTGGCCCGGCGTATCAAACGGAAGGCTTCTTTTAAGGAGAAGAACATATAAGATCAAAACTCCATATCATAAAAATTAGAAATTGGATTCATCAATCCACCTGGTAATCTCCCATTTCGAAATATCACTTTTCCGTGCTAATGCCATATTCACACGTCCGTCAATGCGTATAACGTCTGTGGGATTAAAAGTAATAGTCAGGTTGAATCCTCTTACGATGTTAGCTGTTAATGTATCAACTGATGAGAGGATAATATTATTCCATATCAGGTCAAGTCTCTGAGAATTCTGAAATAATCCGTACGTTGTTTTCATTTCCTCCTCTCTTCCCCAGGATACATCAAACCCAAGGTCATAATCTCTGTATGTAAATATAAAATCGTCCGAAACCAGCTTCCCATAAATTGTTGTGTCTTTGAAAGTATAAGCATACTGGAAATTCTGAAAAACACCTTCAATTGTTTTCTGATCTGAAATAGTGGTATTACCGTTATTTGCTTCCTCATCAAAAGAAGGGGCAAAAGGATTTTTACAGCCTGCAAGCAGTATTATTATTACCGGGAGTACATAAAAAAATTTATTAATAATAGAATTTACCTTTCAATTCACTCCAGCTCGGCAGTGCAGTGCTTTTAGTATCCTGCCAGTAATAGATTACCCATATTGATCTGCTGTCTCTTACCATATTAAACCGTAGGTCCCCCTGGTAATCTTTCGGTTCAGTTTCCACATTGGGAACGTTAATACTATACGTTGCGGTATAAATCAGACTGTCGCCCTGAGGACTGTAAAGTTCATTTGTTAATGATAGGGTAATCGGATTCTGATCACTGACTTTTGTAATAAGGTTTTTGAAGTACTGTTCTTCATCACGTAACCTCCAATCGTTTAACAGAAAAGGGTACTGGGATAAGGCTCCGCTTGAGGGAGAAAAAATGAAATTCTTATCGCTGAATGATGAATCAATAAGACAGCTTATATAGTTCTGTACATCCTTGTCTTTAAGTGAATTGACTAGATTGCTTACCAGGATCTGCGGCGTTACAGCCTGTTCATAATTGGAACGGGGCTGATTAGGAGCTTCTGCATTCCTGGTTTGGAGTATATCACAGCCAGCTGCAGCAAACACTAATACTATATATAAAATCAGTAATTTCATTTACTGGAAATTATAATGATTCTGGACGATGAATTAAGGTCAAATCTGCTTCCTTTAAAATCTCCGAATGTTTCTATGATCCTTAATCCGCTTTTTTCAAGTCCAGCTTTTAGTTCCGAATCAGAGTACATTCTCACAGATTCTCTGTAGTTTCTTCTTGTGCCATTTTTTGCAACTACTATATCTTTTATTACCCGGTCTCCCAAAATCTTCCTATTCTGAATTATTTTTTTCCCATTGATAATATCTTCGGAATGCGGTATAAGATTCTTCCTGATATAATTTGCATTAAAATAATCAATTACAAAATAACCATCATCTTTCAGCAGATCAAAAGCATCATTAAAAAGAGAAAAATTTTCAACATCAGACTCAAAGTAACCAAAACTGGTAAATAAATTAACCGCAAGCTCGAATTTTGATGTTATGCAGAAGTTTCTCAAATCTGCAGTCACAAAATTTATTTGAAGTCCGAGGCTTTCGGCATTTAACCTTGCAACGCTCAGCAGTTTTTCGCTTAAGTCTACTGCTGTAACATTAAATCCTCTTTCTGCAAAGAGAATGGAGTGTCTTCCTGTACCGCACGCCAGATCAATTACATCGGCATTCTGTTCAAGATCAATATTTGCCAGGATAAGGTTAACCAGTTGTTCAGCTTCTGCATCGTTCCGGTGACGATAAACATTCAGATACTCTTCTGTATTAAACCATTCTTCAAACCATTCAGCCATTATAAGATACTTCTGCTTAACATTGCACGCCCTATAGTTGCTTCATCTGCAAATTCCAGGTCCCCGCCTATTGGTAGTCCCCGTGCAATGCGTGAAACTTTTATCCCCAGGGGTTTAATTAATTTAGCAAGGTAAAGTGAAGTAGTTTCTCCTTCTGTATCGGCGTTAAGGGCCAGGATTACTTCCTGAACCTGCTCCTTCTCAAAACGCTTTAGTAATTCTTTGACCTTTAATAATTCTGGACTAATACCCGTCAGCGGTGAAAGAACACCTCCCAGCACGTGGTATAAACCCCTGAATTCATGAGTTTTTTCAATTGCGATAACATCACTCGCTTCTTCAACAACACATATAACCGACTGATCTCTTTTTGTACTCTTACAAACTTCGCACAATTCTCCTTCTGAAATATTGAAACATCGGGAACAAAATCGCAGCTTAAGTTTGAGATCTCTTAAAGACTCTACCAGGTTTTCAACAGTTTCGCTTTCACTCTTTAAAAGATGAAGAGCAAGCCTTTGTGCGGTTTTTCTGCCGATACCCGGCAATTTGCTCAGTTCTTCAATGGCCGTGGTTAATGGTTCTGCTATCTGCACAATTATAACCCCGGAATATTCATACCCGGAGGAATCATGCCTTTGGTAACTTTTGCCATTTCCTCATCTGCTGCTTTTTTTGCTGCCTGAAGCACTTTGTTCACTGCAGCGACAATTAAATCTTCAAGAATTTCTTTTTCATCTGAATTTATGACTTGCGGGTCAATTTCTATGGAAATTATCTCCTGATGACCATTTGCGGTGGCTTTAATCATTCCGCCCCCGGCTTCTTCACTCACAACCAGGTTTACCAGCTCAGCCTGTACCTTCTGCAACTCAGCCTGCATTTTCTGAACCTGTTTCAACATACCCTGCATGCCGCCTTTCATTCAAAAACCTCCGTTTTCTTAATGATTTTATTAGGAAAATCTTAATTTTTTTGTTTAAAATATAATACATAGAATTGACTTTATACACTTTATTTTCATATTTTCTTAATCAAAAAATGACAAGGAAAGTTTGGGGCTGAAATTTTACAATAATGCCTTGATAAATGAAGAAGCAGTAAAAAAAGATCTTCCTTTAGATGATCAGAATTATACTCTATTGCGGTATTCTGATTATCTGTTAGCTGATAATAATAGGAAAGTACAGGTCAAAGATCTTGGTTCGAAATTTGCTTCCATAAACGCATTCTTTTTTGATTATTTAAAAGAATATCATATTCCTATCTCATTTTTAAAAACACAGAACGGCTCTTCACTGAAATTCGTCAAACACGTACGTTATCCTTTTTTTATTAAAATACTGAATGTGATAGATAAGAGAACTGCAAAAATTTTCGGTAAAAAAGAAGGTGACCTGCTTAATCTCCCTGTATTTGAAATTCATTACCCGAATGGAAAAGATTCTCTCGTTACAGAAAGCCACCTCATCACTTTCGATGTATGTACAAATGAAGATCTGAAGCTTATGAACAGAATCTGTTCGAAAGTTAATGCTGTGCTTAAATTTTATTTTGAAAGAAGAACTGCCTTGCTTTCGGAGGTAATCTGCTGTTTTGGTAAAAGTGATGAAAAAATTTATCTTGTCGACGACTTTACTCCTACCAGCTTAAAAATCATTCCGCAAAACACTGACGGGAAATGGGTTGATCCTTACAACCTCAATACGTCTGCCGACATCAGGAAGTACACTGACTTCCTCCTGAATATGACGAGCGCATAAAATGCTTACGAAATACGGATACTCTACTCTTGCTGTAATCTCAGTAATAACTTTTGTTTTGATTTCACTGAATTTTTTTACACAGAATAATTTCCTCAGGGCAGTTCTTATTATCGTCCCGCTCCTTCTTCTTGCTTTTTCCATCAATTTTTTCAGAGATCCTGATAGGATTCCTCCGGTTCGTGATGACGCTGTGGTATCACCGGCCGATGGAAAAGTACTCTTTGTAAAAGACGTTATTGAAAATAATTTTATAAAGGGTAATGCTAAACAGGTCTCAATCTTTATGTCGCCTTTGAATGTGCATGTAAACAGGATTCCTGTTACAGGAAAAGTAGAATATCTTAAGTATTTTAAAGGAGAATATATCGCCGCTTTTGAAGATAAAGCTTCTGAAGTAAATGAAAGAGCTGAATTTGGTATTTCGGGAAAATATGGAAAAGTATTCTTTACGCAGGTGGCTGGTTTTATTGCAAGAAGAATTATTTACGAAATTTCACCTGGTGACTCGGTAAAAATTGGAGAACGGTTTGGAATGATTAAATTTGGGAGTCGCGTTGATGTAATTGTTCCGGAAAACTGTATTGTTAAGGTAAGAAAAGATGATGAGGTAAAGGCAGGAGAGACAATTTTATTTGAGTATCCCAAAAACTGATGAGCCGATTTAGAGTTACACCCTCTGTCATACCAAATATGTTTACCGCAATGAATATGTTTAGCGGTTTTCTATCCATTGTCAGCGCTAGCCAGGGCAAATTGATATATGCTGCATGGCTGATTATCATAGCTGCTATATTTGATGCACTCGATGGCGCTATGGCAAGACTTACAAGGTCAAGCAGCGAACTTGGAGTAGAGCTTGATTCTCTTTCTGATGTAGTTAGTTTTGGCGCTGCTCCTTCATTTCTGATTTATAAAAGTTATTTATTTCAATTTGAAACTTTGGGGATAATTATAAGTTCATTATTAATGCTTGCCGGCGGGTTCAGACTGGCAAGGTTTAATATCCAACTGGTTGGTTTCGATAAGTCTTTTTTTAAGGGATTGCCTATTCCCTCCTCTGCAATAACCATTGCTGCTTTCTGCCTCGCATTCTATAAAGTCCCGCAGGGCTACCCGGAATCTTATACTAAAATCATTATCCCTATGATTCTCCTCCTCTCCTACTTGATGGTCAGCAGGATAAAATATGATACATTTCCTAAATTCAAACCGAAAGAATTAAAAGAAAAACCGTACCTCGTTTTATTAATTCTTTTCACCGTATTTCTACTTGTATTTTATACCTTTACACAGGCACTCTTCTTTATGTTTGTTTTCATAATCGTATTTGGTATTTTTCGTCACGTTTTTTATGCTGTAAAAAGAAAATTTTAATTGTTCCAAATATTAAAGAGAGCTGTATTGTTTAAAGCTAAAGTATTGATAAAACGTCGTCCATCCATTCTGGACCCCCAGGGAAAGGCTGTTGAAAAAGGAGCTATCCTATTAGGAATGAATAATATAAGGGATACCCGTATCAACAAGTACATTGAATTTTCCGTCGATTCGGCTGATAAAACCTCCGCAGAGAAAGAAGTGAACGAATATTGTAGTAAACTCCTCGCAAACCCGATTATGGAGGATTACGAGTTTACACTGGAAGAAATTAAATGAAACCTAAAGTTGGAGTGGTTGTTTTTCCCGGATCTAACTGCGACCACGATGCTTATTATGCATTCAAAAAATTACTCGAATGCGAAACCAGGTTCCTTTGGCATAAAGAAACCGGCCTTCAGGGCTCCGACCTGATCATTCTGCCCGGAGGATTTTCCTACGGAGATTACCTTCGCACCGGGGCAATTGCACGCTTTTCTCCTATCATGAATTCAGTCATTGATTTTGCTAATAAAGGCGGGTATGTAATCGGAATCTGTAACGGTTTTCAAATATTGCTTGAAGCCGGCATACTCCCGGGTGTGATGTTGAAGAATAAATCGCTACAATTTGTTTGTAAAGATGTTTATCTTTCCCTGGCTAATGATAATACTGTTTTCACCAAAGACATTAGCCCTGAAAAAGTTCTTAAAATCCCTGTTGCTCACGGTGAAGGCAATTACTTTGCAGATGATCGAACCCTGAAAACCCTGGAAGAAAATGATCAGATAGTTTTCAGATATTCATCCCCGGAAAGAATTATAAGTGAGATTTACAACCCTAATGGTTCTGTTAAAAATATAGCCGGTATTATAAACAAACAGGGAAATGTTCTTGGAATGATGCCGCATCCTGAGAGAAGCTGTGACCCGGTTCTGGGAAAAACAGATGGACAATTGATTTTCAGGTCGATTATAAATAACATTTTTAATTAAAGGTGATAAAATGTTTGGAAACTTAGGTGCCGGGGAAATAATTCTCATACTACTCGTTGTTCTCCTTCTTTTTGGTGCTAAAAAAATCCCCGAACTTGCGAGAGGAATTGGGAAAGGTATGAGTGAATTCAAAAAAGGGCTTAAAGATGTAGAGGATGAAATCAAAAATTCTGATACAGAAACAAAGAAAACTGAAACTAAAAAGGATTAATAGCCGGCGAGGTTAAGTATGTTTGAGAATTTGGGCATGGGTGAATTATTAATTGTCATGGTCGTTGTGTTGATTCTTTTCGGTGGAAAGAAAATACCTGAAATTGCAAAGAATCTTGGAAAAGGAATCAGTGAATTCAAAAAGGGTGTAAATGATCTTAAAAAAGAGATCACTATTGCTGATGATGATTTGAATAAACACGAAACCAAAAAGATTAGCTGACTTATTATTTTTATATCAATTTATTTTATATACACATATTCTGCACTCTTTGAGAATTTCTGATAATTTTCTGCTCCTCGGATTTCCGGGTCCCAATAGGATATACTAATACTAATGTTTATAGGACACCTCGGCGCCGGCCTCGCAATGCGGAAGTTCGATAAGAAAACAAACCTCGCATGGTTTTTTGTCTCGGTGTTGTTTCTTGACCTGCTCTTATACATGTTTATTCTCCTCGGTATAGAAAAAGTCATAGTGCCTGTTGACTTTGAAAATCTCCATTATCTCAGGTTTATCTTCCCCTTCTCCCATAGTCTTATTGCAACAGTCGCGTGGAGTATCCTGTTTTATGTTGCCGCGGAAATCATTACAAAAAGCAGAAAGACAGCCCTCATTCTCGGCGTCGGGGTTTTCTCTCACTATATTTTTGATGTTACTGTTCATATGCCTGAATTAACGATATTGGGGGATGCCTCAGCGGTTCTCGGACTTGGACTATGGAATCATATTTATATTGCATTACTGCTTGAATTGACCGTTTACTTTGCAGGATTATTTATTTATCTCAAAGAAACGCACGGAACGGGTTTCAGCGGGAAATATGGCATGTATATCTTCTCTGTTATTTTGGCAGCCGCTGCCGTCATCACGCAGGTATTGAGTCCTAAACCGCTTAATGGTTATGAAGTCGCCGGTTCTGCTCTCCTTTCAATCGTTCTGGTGATATTAATTTCGTACTGGCTGGATAGGAAGAGAACGTCAATTAATCCGCCAGGCAATAAAACTCCCGGGCATTTATCCGTTTAACAATTAAGGAATTATCCTGCCTTTTTTTTATCTTTGGAGATAAAATTTCTTTTTAAAGAATAAACAGGGATTCTTATGAGTATTCTGGTGAATAATAAAACAAGACTGGTAGTCCAGGGAATAACAGGCGGCGAAGGTTCTTTCCATTCCCGGCAAATGATTGAATACGGGACAAAAGTAGTAGCAGGTGTTACACCCGGTAAAGGCGGAACTGATTTCGAAGGAATACCGGTTTATAATACTGTTGCAGATGCTGTACAAGATCAGAAGGCAAATACTTCGGTTATTTTTGTACCTCCGGCATTTGCAGCCGACGCAATTCTTGAGGCTGCAAATTCAGGGATCAAAGTTATAATATGTATAACTGAGGGTATCCCTGCCAGGGATATGGTTAAGGTCTATAATGCAATTAAAAATAAAGATGTTGTACTGGTGGGTCCTAACTGCCCGGGTGTAATTTCCCCCGGCCAGGCAAAAGTAGGTATAATGCCCGGATTTATACATAAAAAGGGCACAATCGGTGTTGTCTCCCGTAGCGGTACATTGACTTATGAAGCAGTCAAACAATTAACAGATGTTAAACTCGGTCAATCTACCTGCGTTGGTATAGGCGGTGATCCCGTTATCGGATCGAGGTTCGTCGATATAATAAAATTGTTTAATGATGATCCGCTGACTGAGGGTATAGTTATGATAGGGGAAATAGGCGGATCCGCTGAAGAGGAAGCAGCTGCATTCATTAAGAAAAATGTTTCTAAACCTGTAGTTGGTTTTATTGCGGGAAGAACAGCACCTCCCGGAAGACGTATGGGACATGCAGGCGCTATAATTTCCGGCGGTAAAGGTACCGCAGTTGAAAAAATCAATGCGATGAAAAAAGCAGGAATTAAAGTTGCGGAAAGTCCTGCCGAAATAGGAAGTACAATGCTGAAAGCTATTGAGAGTTCAGTAAAGAAGAAAACTCCTAAAAAGAAAACTGCGGCATCTGAAAAGACCAAATCCGCTTCAAAGAAAAGCACCAAAACAGTTTCCAGGAAAACCAAAAAGATTGTTAGAGGTACCGGAAAACATAAACTATAACCAGATATCAATCAGGAGATAAATTTGAGTAACAGAACATTAGCAATACTTAAACCGGATTCGGTTCAGAAAAAGTATATCGGACAAATAATTACAAAGATTACTGAAGCAGGCTTCAAAATAAAAGCTATAAAGATGATTCATTTATCAAAAAGCTCTGCTGAAGGCTTCTATGAAGTTCACAAGGAACGGAGCTTTTATAGGGAATTGGTGGATTATATGACTTCAGGACCCTGTATTCCGATTGCACTCGAAAAAGAGAATGCTGTTGCTGATTTC
>Ga0075281_1000008_pt1 | contig 13655 bp, 12 predicted proteins | sample SF_Rice_10C_80N__4_FD_69766 | JGI IMG/M metagenome (GOLD analysis project Ga0075281, IMG submission 69766) | Rice paddy soil microbial communities from Twitchell Island, California, USA - SF_Rice_10C_80N_103 | ecosystem: Environmental > Terrestrial > Soil > Paddy field/soil | place: USA... | reverse complement strand
TCTAAATCCGCATCAGTCAATAGTTTAACATTGTATCCAAGCTGCTGAAGGTAATCGGGAATAACATCGCCGGAGCCCATAATGTAACCAATATTATTCACAACCTTATTAATATTTAAGCGTAGAAGTTTTGCTTCAGCGAGGGGGAATAAGGTCTGGACAGGAATATGGGGGTAATCGATAGTAACCATCCCCCGGTTTATCTCTTTGCCATCCTCAACAGCAAGTACTTCCAATTTTACTTCAGCCGTATCGTCGGGAGGAGTAACATTAAATTCAAAAGTACTTTCATCTCCTTTTTTCGAAAACGAATATTTGTACTCTGCAGGTTCAGTCTTCCATCCATCCGGAAGTTCTAAAAACACTCTTCCGTTTGCATCTTTTTTATTACCTGTTAGCTTCACAGTGACAGTTTTGCTCTTATCATCGGGGAATAAATATAGTTTATTTTCAAGGTTGACTGCGACAGGAGGAGTGATCTCAATCGGTCTATACTCACCGCCGTGAACCGGATCTGTCCATTGGTACAGTACCGGAGTCGAAAGATCAACGTCGGTTTTTCCATCAGTCAAAGTAAATTTTGCAGTCAGCGGGGGATCATTATCAGGTTTCCCGATCAATTGCTGATCATTCACAGTATAAGTCCCTTTTCCGTGAGGTTTTTCCAGCCAGTAAGGCTGAGTATAAGGAAAATTCGCGGGAAGCAGAATTGTCTCTGCCGAATTAACCAGGATATTGTCAGTCAGCACCCGGTTAATTTCATCCGGGGTATTGCTGCAGAGCTTATTACCACAGGCGATTGAAATGCTTTTAAGTCTGAAAGGGTAACCTGAACGATTTACTATCTGTATAGATATTTTAACAGAATCACCTGGTGTGAAGGAGTAATCGTCGGCTGAAGCTTCCAACCAGATTCCGGCTGCCGCACTTATAACGTCTGATAATTCTTTTTTCTTAAGCGGAACCCAGTAATCGTCATTTAATTTATTTAATTCCGAATATGCCTCAAGAAGTTTTGGAATACTTGCAGAAGGATCTGCAGGATTATATTCATTGTCAATCTCTTTTAACAGGGAAGCAGTTTTCCCGCTCCCTTTAACGCGGTTCCACGTAAGATCTATACCTTCAAATAAATCATTCTTTGCGGTATCGCCTTCGAGGTACTGGAAATAATTTACCTGTTCACCTCTTTTTGCCGAGACACCGAAGCCCTGACTTTTATGCATGCTTCTGCTTTCAGCGGCTATTTCAGAATAGGATTTCCCTAAGAGAGGGTTGTATGCACCGAGATCAATTTTAATAAGTTTAGAGGTATCAGCGTTTTTCTTTTCAAGGATAGGGAGCCACGCATTCCAGTAGAGTCTCTTAGCCTGCCAGGTTTTTACATACTTAAGCTGTTCGGGGAAGCTTCCTGGGTCGGCGGCTAGCTTGAAAGCTTCTTCAGCAAGCAGGGCGGAAGCCGTATGATGACCATGTCCCCCCTCGCCTGTACCGGGAAAACGGGTAATAATAACATCGGGACGAAATTTCCTTATTATCCACACAACATCTGAAAGTATTTTTTCCTTTCCCCAGATACTGAAAGTCTCTTCAGGATTTTTTGAATAACCGAAATCAACAGCACGGGTAAAAAACTGTTCGGCCCCGTCAATTCTTCTGGCAGCAAGCAGTTCCTGTGTTCGTATAACTCCAAGTTCGTCTGCCTGTTCATTTCCTATCAAATTCTGTCCGCCGCTTCCGCGGTTCATTGCGCAGTAACCAGCCCGTAACAATTTGCCCGATTCAAAATAAGCAAGGGCGGCAGTGTTCTCATCATCCGGATGAGCCGCTATATATAGCACACTCCCGAGCACATTAAGTTTTTTTATCGCAAGTTCTAATTGAGCAGCATCAAGAGGTTTTTCAGGCTGAGCCGTTATGCAAAAGTTTACAAGAAACAGAATAGAAGTTAATAATGGTATTCTCCTTAAAAATAAATACATATTCACCCGATTCCGGTTTGTGAGTAAACGAATTATTATAGTTTTTTCTCTGAATGGGTCGGATTATACGATTAAATATTTAAAGTTCCAATGGATAAATGATGAAAGGGGGTAAGGGAATGATGGAGTAATAGAAGGATGTAGGAATTTGATTTATCAAATTCCAAAATATTTAATCCCGATTTTAGCCTGAATAGGATACCGTAAATCTGCTTATCTCTTTACCTGACAGAGCGAAGTGACGATTGACTGATATCATCCAATGGATTCAGTACCTTTTTTTGTAAAATCATAAAGGATGTTCCTATCGGATTTCTTATCTAAAGAACATCATAAATGATGTTCCTACACCACTTCTGATTCCCATTTTCTGTAAGTGCCGAGGAGTCCTATTACTGCCATTCCTCCGAAAGCAAGGGGAGCAAGGAGAGGTTTATCCTTTTCTTTCTCTTCATGAATCCGCTCTTCGGTTGTTAAGTTCTCATCATTTTCCTCTTCCTCTATATGGTAGTAGAACCCGGCAGCTGCCACAATAAATGAGATAAACAGGTAAATATGCATAATGCGGATAATTCCGGGTTTCCATTTATAAAAAGCTATCAAGCCTATTACTGCCCCGATTAGACTGAAAACCGGGGGGATGAAAGCCATTATCTCTTCATTGAATATATCTATGTGTTCAATTATTGTATCTGCAAGCAGGAAAGCAAACCCCGCTGATGCGGTAAGCACCAGCAGACGGTTTAGTGTGAAATTTCTAAACATAATATTTTGCCGTAATTTTTCAGAAAGTTTTATTTACTTTCCCAAACATAAAATTATTTACGGAAATAGAACAGCAAATAAATATTATCTGTATTAATTGTTTTCTTTATTTATCTTTGTTAAGCACAAATAAGAATAATATTGAAAAAGTGCATCTCAATATCATTAGTCATCCTGCTTCTCATCAACTCCGGTGGGTTCCTCGTTATTCTATATCAGGCACAATGTTTGGCAAAGTACAAAATGGCTATTGCCATTCAGAAGGGCGATTACGGTTTAAATAATTATGTGAAGTTCAGAATCCATAAGGAAAAGTTATTTACCAATTCTGATGGGTTTACTTGGAAAGATAATTTCGAATTTGAATACAACGGGATGCTTTTTGATATTATCAGAACAGAAGAACACGGCAGCTTTGCAGTCCTGTACTGCATTAACGATACCACAGAACAAAAAATTGTTCAATCCTTTAACGATGAAGTAAGCGCCCTTGCATGTGAAAAGCTGAATAAATCCATATATAAAACAAGTTTACTTAACCTTATATCACAAGCCCTTTGCGTAAATCCTTTTTATTTTAATCAGCCGGATGATAAACAAAAGTATTTATTGAAAAGTAATATGCATATAATTTCTTTCCCGGCTATCATTCCGACTCCTCCCCCGAAGACTGCCTGAAAAATTACCTCTAATGACATAATCCTATTAATAACTTTATTCAGGTAATAAAATGAAAAGATTTTTACTGCTTATTACAATAATGTTTATCTGTGTGTCAAACAACTACGCACAGGAAAACAGTAGCAGTTCAGACTCAATTAAATACCTGCTTCCGCAGGACGTTGTTGTAACCGCACCAAGGCTGAATGTTTCTCTTAGACAGATTACTTCTGCCACAAGCGTGATTGGTGAGGATTTCCTTAATTCAGTCCCGAGATTTGTTTCGATTGATGAAGGATTGAAACTGGTTCCCGGAGTCAAAATTGATAACCAGGCAAACGGCAATAGGCTTCACCTTTCTATACGTGGAATCGGGATCCTTACTGAAAGAGGTATAAGGGGAATTAAAATACTTATGGATGAACTTCCAATAAATGACCCTACAGGGTTTGCTCCTGATTTCTTTGATATAGATATGACTAATATTTCACGTATTGAAGTGATGAGAGGTCCCGCTGCTTCCCTCTATGGCGGCAGTGCCTCCGGCGGTATCGTAAATGTTATCAGTAAAAATTCGCCCGATACCCCGCTTTTCGGCGAAGCAGGCGGAATTTACGGATCCAATAATTTCTGGAAAGGTTATGGTCAGTTCGGCGGACGTGCAAGAGATATGGACTACCGGATATCATTCGGCAGAACAATGGGTGACGGGTACCGTGTACATACTCATTTCTGGGGCAATAACGTTTATGCAAAAGCATCATATATTCCGAACAGCAATATAAAACTTACACCCATTTTCGAGTATGTTAACTTTTATCATGAAAATCCGGAAGGTATAAACCTGCAGCAGTATAATGAGAACCCTAAGCAGTCTAACCCGGATGCAGTGCCGTTTAATGAATACCTGCAGACTGAAAGAAGCACAGCAGGTTTAACCGGATTAATGATCATGGATCAGCATGAAATCCAATTTAATGTATTCAATAAGCGGACTCTATTTACTGAAGCTAATAATCATACTTTTAATTACAGAACTTACCTGACCCCTGGAACTTCAATCCAATACGCGTTCGGCTATGGCAAAAAAGAAGATTTCTTCCGTAATAAGGCCAGCGCCGGTGCCGATTTAGAATGGCAGAAGATAAATGAACACAGGGTTGCTAATAATCATGCCATTCCCGGAACCGATATTTTGTCAAATGAAGAAATTAACCAGCGCGGTCTTGGCCTATTCCTCTTCGATAATATTTTCCTCGGTGAAAAGACAAATATCTTCCTGAGCCTCCGTTACGATAAGATACATAATGAACTGAACGATCTGCTTAAGATAAATTATGATGCATCGGGAACAGCAGACTTTTCAAAGACAACCGGTAAAGTAGGCCTCAGCTATTCATTAATGGAGGAAGTTAATTTATATGCTGACTGGGGTCAGGGATTTCTGCCTCCTGCAACAGAAGAGCTTGCCCAGAATCCTGATAACTTCGGCGGATTTAATATTCACCTTGTGCCGGCCACTTCGAATGACTATGAACTCGGAAGCAGGGGTTTCATAGCCAATGCACTTTATTATGATATTACGGGGTTCTACTTACTTACTGATAATGATTTTGATCGTTATCGTATTACTGATCCTCAGCGTAACCAGGAGACATTTTACCGGAATGTCGGTTCAAGTGAGAGGATCGGGTTGGAATTTTATACAAAATATACCCCGGGCACTGACTTCACAATTCAGGCTGCATATACATATTCCCATTTCAAATACACAAACAGCACGCCTATCCGTATAATGATGGATGATCCTGCAATTATTAAATATATTGAAGACGGAAGCTTGCTGCCGAATTCGCCGCAGCATCAGCTATTCATCGATGCAGAGTATCATCTGCCTTATAATTTCTTCGTAGATTTAAATGCAGAAACCCAGAGTAAGACCTACATTGATGGTGCAAATATTGAAAGTGAAGCTGCAGCCGGCTTTACACTCATCGGGGCAAGAATTGGCTATGATATTAAACTTAATAGTCTGAATGCTCAGATAATGCTGCAGGCCCGTAACCTTGGCGATCAGAAGTATGTTGCGTTCACTGAACCTGATCCTGGCGGCAATGCTTACCAGCCGGGTGCAGGCAGAGAATTCTTCGGCTCACTCAAGCTTGGGTTGTAGTTCTTTTTCGTGTTTGATGTAGGATCTTCATTTATGAAGTTCTTTTATACGAAGAGGCAGATTTATGAAGTTCTTAAACAAGCGCTTTGTTATTGACTATCTATAGATTCCTCGGAATATGCCGCTAGCTCGGGCCGGCGGCATTTTCTTTTAAGAAATGTGGGATTGTGCCTGTTTAAGATTTGGCTTATTCAGACTGAATTAAGTTTGACATTTTGTCATTTGTAATATTATTCAACAGCGGAAAATTGCGTATTTTCGCTGTTTTTAAGCTGTCTCATTTTGAGTTCTAATACTGCACTAATACCGCATTTCTACTGCACTAATACTGCATAACAATGGCGACTGACAATTTTGTCAGTACTGTTGAAATTATCATCAGAAATTACCTCGTTTTCAAATAAGGAAACAGTCTGTCTTGCAATCTTTTGACGGGGGCAGCGTGGTTTGCAGGCAGGCGAAGTTTGGTATAATATCCATTGACTGTCAGCGATTTCCTCAATATGTTTAAACAATGCCTGATTTTATTACTTGAAAAAAGAAAATAAAATATTAATCCTCATTAGCAGGATAACCTTTTTCAGCTACTTTGCTGCATGGTCACTAACATCTTTTCTATTCATGCAGCAGGCAAACTGCAGTTTCCCGGTACAGGATGAATCATACCTCCTGAATTTGCAGGTTACCGGCTCATTTTTCAATGGAATTGAAGAGAACAAAAAACTCAGGAATTCGGGAGACAATGAATCAAGGTTTCTTTATTCTCTTAACCCCGGAACTGCAGGATTAAACATTCTATGTCCATCAGGCAATTATCATTTCATTATCCCTGAAGATATTCCTGCAATTTCAGAAGTCTATCTCTCCAACTATCATCCCCGCCCTCCCCCATTTTTTATTTAGTACTCCTCATTAAATAATAAAAAACAATCTGTTGCGTACAGATCATTTTCAGCATGTAAAAATGTGAGACTGCCTGCAGTAAGCGTAAAACCTATTGCCCCGGAAAAGAAAAACACTGATGTAAAAGCATCAGGAAAAGAAACAGTACAGATAAGGTTTTTTAATCATTAATATTATAGGAAAAAACCAATGGAACTTAGCGGCTGGATATTTTTAATAGGTGCCTGGGGAATAATAATTTACCTCACAGTTTTCTGCTTTATAAGAGTGTTCGCTTCGGACAGAAAAGAAAAAAAATTAAAAACTCCCGCGGAGGATAAAAATTATGAAAAAGGCATCAAATGAAGGCTCTAATTCAGGATTAAAATCGATTATTGAAGGAATAATAATGCTGCTTATTCCACTTTTAATCGGATACATTATATATTTACTGACGTAGTTGAAATTATTTGGGGAGGAAACCAAAATGAAAAGATATTTTCTAATTCTTCAGATAATTCTCGGATTGTTCGTATTCCCATCCGAAATTTTCCCGCAGCTTGATATGCAGAATTACATCGGTAAAAGCCGTGCAGATCTTATCAACCTTTTAGGTAAACCTGTTTATACAGACGATTCAAACAAATCAATGGTGATGATGTTTTATAAATCACTTGTTTCCAGTAAATCGTTTGTTGCAGATGAAATCGGGATTTACCAGGCTGAGGCGACTCAGCAATATGAAACTCAGAAAAGCTGGCAGGCAGCCCTGAACGGATATATTGCAGATATGGTAAGTAAAGGGTTTACTGTCGATACTTTGGCAGCCGGGGAATTTCAATCAGATAAGCCCGGTGTAACCTGCACTGTACGCGGCGGGTTAAACAGTACGACGAATAAATATGAGATAACTGTTTCGGCACACAGAAAGGAAGCGTGACCGAATGAGAGTTGATGTTTAGAGGATTGAAAGTCCGCCTGCGCCGGGTAAAAATAACCCGGCCAGGCGGAAGGGGCTCTAAATTTAAGAGTGCAGGGTAAGGGGGCATAACAGAAGCCAAAGGAGAATGAGAGTGCAGGAGAATTTTAATAGCCGACTACTTCACCCAATGCTTTTTTCACGGGGATCCATAGTTCATCAAAGAATGTATTATCATCGGTCCCAACGTAATCCTCTTGTCCTGTTTTTAATTTGCCATCCTCAGGATTGTTTTTTCTTATTGTAAAAATCTTGGCCAGGAAAGTCTTAATCTTTTTCTCTTCCTTTTTTTTATTCAGCATTTTAAGTTCAAGGTTTTCGTATACAGGTGTTACTATCGCATGTGCTTTTCCGTTCTTCATTTCAGAATTAAAATCGATTTTAGAGGTATGTCCATTTGTTATCCTTACCAGCTCATCAATTTCCAGCCATTGATTCATTGGCTGAACGTCCATAGAATCGAGTTTCCCTTTGCATGTATAGTTAAGCTCCTTCGACTTTTGATCTAAATGAACCTGCAGACTCAGTTGTGCAGCCTTAAACATATTTCCTTCTGCTCTGATAACTGCATATTGATTGCTCCGCTTAAGGTTCCCAAGATTAAAAATTTCTGCACTCACTTTTGAAAAAGGTAATACAGCGGCGGTATCGCTGTTCTCTTGCAAAGCCTCTACATTTATGATACCCCTGGTAAACTTAAGCTTGTTAATATTTATTCCGAAATTCATGCTCCGTAAAATCTCATTAGGCATTTTAGGAGCATATGAAGGAGATATCGCTTTACGTTTGTCCGTAAGGATCTCTACAAAGAAATCATTTATTACAGCTGAGGAAGCAGTGAATATGCTTCTCTGCACTACACTGCCGAAGTCAATTCCTTTCATTTCCAGATCTGCAATTTTAATTATCCGTCTGTCAGCACGGTATTTCTTCCTGGCAAAATAATCTTTCCTTGAAAGGAATGGTCTGTAAGAAAATTTCTTAATAGTTAAAAGAGAATCTTTGCCGGAAGCAGAAAGCGAATCAACAGCGAGAATATTTCCGCCTTCGACATACTTCCTGACAATATTTTGTGCGTCAATTTGAAAATTCTGTGCTATAATATATGTAAGAGAACTGTCGCTCAAAGTTGAATCTATCATTATGCCGCTGATACCCAGGTTAAAATTACTGATAGTATCTTTAATTGTTTCATCATCAGTCTTAGAATTACGGAAAAGTTTTCCGGAACGAATCTCCAGCTTATTGATATAAAGAGGGTTTATCCGTGACGGGAATCCCGAAATAAATGATTTTTCGAAGAGGGGAGAATGCTTTTGTTTTTCATTCCCCTCGTCCTTTTTTTCGTTCTGCTGATTTTCGTGCGACTCCGACTTAATCTGAAGAACCGGTCTGTCGATGATGATAGTTCTCAGCGATAATCCTGAGCCAAAGATTACCCCAGCCCAGTTTATCCCCGATATTTCAAACGAAGGAATAATAATATCATATGTCGATATCCCTGTCAGGGATGAATCTTTATACAATAACCTGATACCCGTGGCTTCAACTGAATTTGAAAAAAGATGATAGCTCATATCATCAATATGCAGAGTTGTGTTATATCCGGAGTTCGCTTTAACTACAAGATTGTCTTTAACAAGATTATTAAGAATGGGGTCTGCAAATATTAACACGACGAGGAAAAAGAGAAACAATAAACCCGCAGTAATAATGAGAATACGATACCTGATATTTTTCCATATTGATCTAAAATTCATTCATTAATAATAACCCATAATTGAATGTTTGTTCGTGACGGCTATATGATAATTAGTAATATGTGATCGCCTAACAACAATTAAGCAACAAATGGATTATTCCAGAATAAAAATAAGCCGGAATTATACCGGCTTTAGAGGCAATAGTTCAGGTTACTTTGTAAGTATCATCTTTTTTGCCGAGGTAAATTTTTTCCCGTCTACGCTGACAGCATCTATCCGGTAAAAGTAAATTCCGCTTGTTAAGCGTGAGGCGTCAAAAGTAATTTCTTTCTCTCCTGCGGAAATATTTCCATTGATTACCGGGGAAACTTTCTGCCCAAGTACATTAAATACATTCAGAGTTACTCTTGAATCCTGCGGTAAGCTGAAACTGATTTTTGTAGATGGATTAAACGGGTTCGGATAATTCTGCTTCAGGGAAAACTCTGCGGGAGCGGTGACTTCAGTTTGAACCACTTTGGAATATTCAAATGAGCCGTTAAAATCGACCTGCTTCAGGCGGTATGAATATTTCCCGCTTTTAATATTACGATCGGTAAAACTGTAAGACGCAGACTTTGATGATGTTCCGCCTCCGTCTACAAATCCAATCTTCTCCCATTCCGTTTCCTTATTTTTTTCTGCTGATCTCTGGATTTCAAATCCTTTATTATTAGTTTCCGTTGCTGTTGTCCAGTTAAGTTCTACACTTCCATTTGATGCAGAAGCGGTAAAAGAAGTGAGCTCTACAGGTACCGCATCCATATCCATCAATGTTACATCGTCCACATACCAGAAATCAATATCATTAGCGTCCCCAAGATAATAAAGAGCAATCTGCATATTATCGATGCCGGTAAAGTTGACCGTGATCTCTTCAGGTCCTGAATTTCCGCTAGCCTGCAGCTCCCATATCGAACTATAGTTATTTCCGCCGTCGCCTGTTATCGCCACCCCCACATAGACGATATTCGACCAGTAGTCTTCAAGATAATCGAATGTCAACTTCATATTGTGACCGGCCATTCCCGTAAATATGGGTGAAGCGAGCAGATACGATTCACCTGTAAAAAGGTATTCCCAGGTAAAACGAACTTCGGGGGCTGAATTACCTCCGGCATAATTAGATTGAGATATACTCCAGTTCTGAAGTCCCAGCGGCCCAGCCGGAGTCCAGTTAGACATATTCTGAAAACTATCATGAAAAAGAGTATCAGCAATTTGCGGGAAAACGGGAGTGTTCAGGACGAGGATAAACAGCAGAAAGAAAGAGATATACAAAAATCCGGTAGATTTATGCATAGTTTGCCTCCTGTTATAATTAGTAATTAGAAATTAGCAATTGAGGAAAAATCAGCACAGCTAACAAGTTAGTAAATTCAGGCTGAGAAAAGGGACATATAAATCAATTAAACAATTGTCATAATGGCCGCTATTATTTTTCTGAATTCTCTCCATCCTTAAGCTGATCCGCTTTAATTTTAATTTCGGAATAATCATCTTTAGCGTTCGATTTTTAACCGCCAGCAGGGTTCAATGACTGGAAGATTTGTGTAAAAGCCTGATGTATGCGTATAGCACAGATACCAAAGGCTATTAGGAAAATATAAAAAACTTAATTTATCCTCCCCATTTTTTTTTATTTATCGGACTGCATAAGTCCCGGCTGGGTCATAAACTCGAGGTTATCATAGAAATCCCTCTCTTCAGAATTCTGCTTTGCGCACCTGGTGAGCAAAACAAATAAGTCCAATGCAATAAAATGAACGTCATTAATATTAAGATGCCATCCACGACAGCATTCACCGGGATGGCATCTCCAGTTTAACCACACAAACTTTTCTCTTGTGCTTATTCCGGTTTAACTAATCAGCAGAATTATTATTTCCGCCGCCTGATGTTCTTCCGCCGTGGTCGCCTATCAGTATCCACTTCCCGTCTTTTTTCATAAGGATGTCTGTCCAGGTACCTGCACTGGGTGTTTTCTTATTCGTTTCCTTATTCTGCTCAACCGTTTCGTAAGTATAATGCACATAAGCAAAGTCACCCTTTACCCATATACTGAGGGGAGTAACTGAATATACAAGAGTTGAATTGTCCTTTGCATCCTGTGTAACCCACTTACTTGTGTTAGTCTTGCTCATCGGCACTCTTGACTGATTGCTCCAGCCCATATAGCTGTCATCGAAATACGACATAAATCCTGCTGCATCACCCGATGATGACACCTGCCAGTATTTTTCAACACCCGCCCATACATCTTTCTGCGCGTCTGACCATTGCTGGGCAAAGCTGCTGCCTGATAACAGCAGTAATACGAACAATGCGAAATAGAGTTGAGTTAATTTCTTCACAGTACTTCTCCTTTTTATTAAAGAATTATTCATTTAGTATTCATAGAACATTTTAGCTGTTCTCATTTCAGCTTTTGGTTTGTCAGTTATCTTCCATTGCCGTCATCAGTAGCTGCCTTTTATTGTTCCCGGCCTATCCCTCACTCCGGGGTATTCTGGAAAAGTGCATATTCACTGTATACCATTTACCATATTTCTTTACGAGCAGCATACTCGCTCTTGCACTTTGAGAATTCAAAATGCCCCCTCTTTCCATCCAATTGAAAGTACAGCAGGCCGTTGCAAGCGCGGTGTTCCCATTATAGATTCGGATCTTTACATCCTGCTGATGGCAGCTGACAGATGCCGCGTTTTCCATCCCTTCAATAAAATTCTTCCAGCAGGCTGCATCATAAAGCGGTGGTGATACAATATTCAGAAACTCCGGCTTGTCATCGACAAATAATGAGAAGTATGTATTGTAATCCTGCTTGTTGAATGCATCGATTGTGGTTTTTACAGAGGTCTGAATGCTCTCCCTGTCTCCTGCTTTCATTATAATTGTACATATCAAAACCAGGGTGATAATTAAGCATAACCTTTTAAGTTTCATTCACTTCTCCTTTATTAATACAAGAAGGGAGCTAACGCCGGGTTATCTCCCTTCAGCAGATTCAATTAATTGTTACTTCTTGAATACTACTTCACGGTATATCTCATCGGAGTGCTTGCCGGTGAAATATTTATCGTAAGCTTTTCCGAAAGAATCTCTATCGGCTTTATTGGGCATAGCTTTCATAAACTGCGTATTTGCCTCTTCGCTGGCTTTGTCTACATCATCCCAGCTTTTAACTTCAATAATCTGCATGAAATCACGGTTGTCATGCCCCCACCAGTGACGGACAGTCTTGTAACTTACTACAAATGGATTATTCTTATATGAATTATCCATCATTATTTGCGTAAGTGAATCGAGTTCGCTTGCGGAACCGTTTTCCGGGAATGCTCTTTCAAACCTTGTCATAACGAATACGTTTCCCTGCGCCGGCTGAGCATAAGCCGTAAAATCAAGGGAGATAAAGAGAGCAATTAAAAAGAGTGCTGTTAAAAGTGCTTTCATAGGATGCCTTTCGATTTGTTTTAAGTATGTGTTGATTAAGAATTAGATCCAGTTTCCGGTTGAGCTTTTAATGAATCTGATATATGTTCATCATGGTTATAAAACCTATAGTCAGCTTTACTGTCCGGTGAGCCATTCTTCGAAACTATGGTTCTTTTCACCTTCAGGGTAAACCCAGTCGGGTTTAAGTCTTAAACCGCTCCTGCTCTGCCATATAAAATCGACAGCATCTTTGATATCATTTTCATTTAGAATTTTTATTGTAAATAAGAGATTTTCTGCAAGTGTAATCGATTTGATTTCCGAATTAATATGCTGTGCAAGCAAGGTACTCTGAATAATCTCAGCCTGTCTTAATTCAATGGTTGCCCAGACAAATCCATTTTCTCCAAGCAGAAGATCATTAGCTTTAAAAGAAATAGTAAGCTCCACACGGATAGATGGGGGGAGATCGGGAGGAGTATCTTCACTCAATTCGTTCCAATTTAACATTCTGCCTTTTCCAAAATGGATAGTCCCGTCAGCCCGATAGATACCTGCAATTTTCAGCATTAACATATTTATCGATTATAAAAAATAAGAGATAGATCCTGGTAAAAACTTGATGCTAAATTATGCTAAAAAAGAAGTGAACTCTTGTACTTTTCGGGCAAATGTTAGGATTTTTAGGTCACGGTTAGTTTTTTGAGGAGAATGAAGAGATGCGGATGATAAGACGAGAAAATAAGAAGATAAGCGGATGAGAATACAGGCAGATTAGAGGAACAGAGGCATGTTATTCGACCATTTTCCCTTTATAATCTGAGGGACTGCAGCCGAACTGTTTCTTAAATGCGCGGGAAAAGTAGGACTGATCACTGAATCCGACCTGGTAGCATATTTCTGCAACACTTCCTGCATTCTGAGATAAAAGATTTGCCGCCCGCTGAAGACGAAGAGAGCGGATTAATTGTCCCGCAGGCTGATCGATTAGAGCTTTCAGTTTCCGGTTAAGCTGGGATATGCTTATTCCTGCTTCT
>Ga0075281_1000007_pt1 | contig 14000 bp, 13 predicted proteins | sample SF_Rice_10C_80N__4_FD_69766 | JGI IMG/M metagenome (GOLD analysis project Ga0075281, IMG submission 69766) | Rice paddy soil microbial communities from Twitchell Island, California, USA - SF_Rice_10C_80N_103 | ecosystem: Environmental > Terrestrial > Soil > Paddy field/soil | place: USA... | reverse complement strand
AATGTCCCTATCCGGTCAAATTCCATTTCTTTCACGAAATCGCAAAGCTCAGAAAAATCTTTTTCACTCTCGTTCGGATAGCCTACAATAAAAGTTGTTCTGATTGTGATACCCGGAATTCTCTCTTTAAGTTTCCTCAAGAGTTCTCTCGTTCTTTTTGCAGTCACTCCCCGCCGCATAGATTTCAAGATACTATCAGAGATATGCTGTAAAGGAATATCAACATATTTACAGACCTTAGGATTGTCTGCGATTACATCTATAAGTTCATCAGGAAACTGAGAAGGGTATGCATACATTAAGCGGATCCATTCAATTCCATTGACTTCGCTGAGGCTGTTTATAAGCCGGGTAATGGCCTTTTTGCCGTATATATCTTTGCCATAATCTGTAGTATCCTGTGCTATCAGAATAAGTTCTTTTGTATGATTTCTTGCCAGGAATTCTGTTTCCCTAACGAGGTCTTCAACCGGTTTTGATTTATGGCCGCCCCGCATTAAAGGAATGGCGCAGAAGGAACATGGGTGATCGCATCCTTCAGAGATCTTTAAATATGCCGTATGAGGAGGAGCAGATAAAATCCGTTCTCCCAACAATTCATATTTGAGTTTGCCTCCCAATTCTTTCAGAATCTCCTCATATTTTTCTGTACCGAAATAAGCATCAACTTCCGGTATTTCCCTGCGGAGATCATCCATATACCTTTCAGAAAGGCACCCGGCTACAATTACTTTCCTTAATTTTCCTTTTTCTTTTAATGAAACGGCATTCAGGATAGTGTCTATAGATTCCTGTTTAGCAGCTTCAATAAATCCGCAGGTGTTTATTATAACAGTATCGGCCTGCTCAGGGTCATCTGATAATGAAAGTTGATTTAATTTCAGCTGGTTCATCAAACGTTCAGAATCAACCGTATTCTTAGAACATCCCAGCGTTATTACACTTACAGTGTCTTTTTGTTTAATAATCATTATAATTACTGAGTTCAGCTAAAATTTTTAAGGTACAACAGAATTACAGGGGCAGTATAAAGAAGTGAATCAAATCTATCAAATATTCCGCCGTGACCAGGAATTAAGCCTGAAGAATCTTTAACTCCCGCATCTCTTTTAAATAGGGATTCTATAAGATCACCTATCTGTCCAATTATACCAACAATAATTCCTAAAATAACAACCGAAGTCCAGCTTAGGAAGTCCAAAATAATTACTTTGGCGAGAAGCATGGTCAAAATGGAGAAAATAAAGCCGAAAATGGCTCCTTCCCAGCTTTTTTTTGGACTTACGCGGGGAAATAATTTATGTTTCCCAAGGCTAAGGCCGCCGAAAAAGGCAGCCGAATCACAAATCCAGATTGCAGCCAGTATTGAAATAATCAGGTATCCGCCACGGGTATAGAGATATTCAATCCTCGGGTACAGTTCCCTTATTCCGAGCAGAGCATCTGCAAAAAAGCCTATATAAAATACTCCAAGCATTGTAGTACCGATATTTATTATTGCAGAACCTTTATTCCGGAAAAGTTCAAATAATGTAAGTATGATTGTAAAAGCAAGTATCAGGGAATAAATATCAAGGTAATGAAAAAATTCATTTGTCAGTAATAACAGAATAAAAATAATTCCTATCCATGTATTGGTATAGATATTTTTATTTCTGACAAATCTACCGAACTCATAAAATGAAAGGACAGCAATTGCGGTGGTAAAAATGAAGAAATAAATGCTGCCGAAATAACTTGCTGCAATAATAACCGGGATTGCCAGCAGGGAAACAAGTACTCTTTGAGTTGTGTTACCCAGGGCCATCAGTAGTTATTCTTCCTCATCTTCATCGCTTCCCTGTTCAGTTTTTAACTCTTCAATAAAATTAAGGGCGGACTGGACATCCTCTTTCCTGACGTATAATTTTACGAGTGAGAAATCTCCGGGAGCGGGAAAATTTCTATCTTTCTGAGACAGAATCGATGTCTTAATTCCAGCGCTCTCAAGGTTATCTCTTAACATTTCCACATCGTATTCCTGACCGGATGTATAAACAACCTGCCAGTTTTCTTCAGTCCATTCTTCAGGCTGAACAAAATAATCATCATCCACAAGCCTGATACCGCAGTCAGGACAAATAGTCATTCCTTCTACATATTCATATTCACAATTAGGGCAAACAGGCATAAATCCTCCTTATGTTATAATCTGTTTTGAATAAAACTTTCTGATAGTAATAATAAGGCCAATCATCATAATGCTAAGTAATACTATCATGAGCACGGCAGAATTTAAATCTACATTTGAATCAGGGGTCGAATTTATCAAGTCTTCATTTCCAATAAGAAAATATACCATAATCGCAATAAAATTATTAGTAAAATGCAGACTCATCGGAATGAGAATAGAATTGCTCATATATGCTGCGAAACCAAAATAAAACCCCAGAATTATTAAAGGAATCATTCCGTAAGGGTTAAAATGATAAATTCCAAAGAAAACTGCCGTGATGAGCGCTGCCCAGACAGGTTTGATCCTTAGTTCAAAGCTTTTCTGGATAAATCCCCTGAACATTGTTTCCTCACAGACTGCAGGAACGACTGCTACAACGGTTATGACCAGTAATGCTTCAAATAAATTTTTTGCTGCAAGAAGGTTTCCATACGTTTTCTCTACGAGGTCGTTTAAAGAATCGAGAGCAGATTTAATTGAATTTATAAATTGGGAGTTTGCCGCCCAGATATCGATCAGGTAAGTCTGAACTGTGATAAAATACTGAAGGAGGGGTGTAAGAATTATTATTCCGATGCCAAAAAGGGCGAATTCTTTCCAGGAGGGGATCCTTGTCCGTATCACCGAAGAAATATCTACATAAAACCATTTAGAAAACAAAAGGGCAGGCAGGAGCATAAAGAGTATTTGTCCGGCCATTGTCATCAATCTGACGCCATTCACCGGGGCACTATCGATGTTCATCCCGAAAATAAGCAGAGTAATAACACCGCCGACGACCTGGTAGAGGATAAAACCTCCGATTAAGCCAATGAATGCAGCCGCAATCGGAGAGATCTGAGGCTGTATTCCACCAGAAGTTTTCTCCTGTTCCTCTTTTTTATCAGGGTCCTCATTCAGAGGATGCTGTGAATTAAAATCATCCATTTAGTGAAAATAATTAAATGAGCAGGTATTTCCTACTTTAAGGAATTCTACAATAAGTTTGATTATTTTCCTTTCAGTAGTGAATATTAGTGTTTTGAAGTGAGTTTTCCCTTCAATCCCTCAAAAGCTGTTAACTCAGCATCAATAGACCCTATAACCACTTTTGTTTTAACTTTTACAGGAATTTTTAAAGTATCATCACTAAGCCAGACAACGATACTACCTTCACTTTTAAAGAGTCCCCCCTCCTGTACAAGCGGTTCAACCACTATACAGTCAAATGTTCCTGCTGAGACATCAATAGTTTCCTTACCGAGATAGCGAACATCAAGATCATAAACTTTATCTTTATAAAAATTCTTAAGATGTATACGGTCATTTTTCTTCAGGTCGGAATAATTGAAGGTTCTGGCAAGGTAAAAAGCAGAGACAATATCATTTACATATTTAGGGATTTCATACTCACCTTCGCTCGTTTTGGCTTTTCCTTTTCGCTGGTCAAAGAATGCTGAGAAGTCCCTGCTATAGCCTCCCTCCCTAATATGCTGTTCAAACCGCCATGGAAAGAGTCCTTTAGCATCAATATAGGTTTCATATCGATCACGCACTTTATAAATCCAGTCGAAGCTTGGAACTGAATTTACCTCGAAAGTTACATGGTAGGCTTCTCTACCTGATATTCTTCTCATCTGGGGGATCTCCATCGTAGCCACCCCGGCAGTAACGAACCCATATTTTACATTGAAAGTGAGTTTCTCCCCAACCTTAAACGCATTATTTTCCAAAGTTCTGAAGTCCGGATTACTGACAGTACTATCACTGCGGGAACCGGCATATGCAAGAACAGGCAATAATAAAAATAACGGCAAATATTTTCTGAACATCTATTTTCTCCGTTCGTCTTGAATAAACTTATAAATTTTTTCTGTTTCATAAAAGATATCGGTCACTTCGATGCTAGTCATACACTCCAGCCTGTCACACTGTTCCCTTGAACAGTCTTTACATTCGATTTTAGGTGAAAAAATAACTTTTTTATCAGTATAGGGTCCCCATCTTTCCGCTGAGCAGGCAGGGATCCTCGGGTAAAACCCGATTGTATATTTTCCAAGAGCTGCCGCAATATGAATTGGCCCGGTAGAATTCGATATGAAGATTGAGGATTTATCAATTAAAGCTATCATTTCAGACAAGCTCAATTTTCCGGCGAGGTTCAGAATACCTGGTCTGATTTTCAGATTTTCACAAAGATACTTCTCACGATCACTCCCGGTCAAAATTATATTTTCCGTCAGTCGGCTGGAAATCTTTTCAACCAGGGATCTGAATTTTGACTGAGGAAGGTCCACAGAACTTCCCCCGCTTCCGGGATGAATTATTATTATAGGTTCCTCAGACTTTATTTCAGACCTTGAAAGTATTTGAGCGACTACGTCTTCAGCTGATTTATGCGGTCTGAGGTTGAAGTTTACTCCACCGGGATGCACTTCTTCTTCGATGCCAAACCTGCTGAGCAGGTTAACGTTGTATTCAAGTTCATGTTTTTCGGCATACTTCCTATGTTCATAGATTTTTTGATTGAACAGTACTGAATACCACCGGTAACCCGTACCTATCCGGTATTTTATTTTACTTAAATAAATAATCAGTGCTGTAACCAGGGTAGGATATACTATAACCGCAGAATCAAAATTATATTTATTAATGGTTTTTACATTTGCCCTTATAAGGATTTTTTTCTTCTTTTCCTGCAGAATCAGTACTTCATCGATGTATGGATGGTCTGCAGCCAATGCTTTTGTATATTCACGGACGAGGAAGGTTATTCTGCACCCGGGATAATGTTTTTTGATTATGGATGCAAGCGGCAGCGAAAGAACAACATCGCCTATTCGGTCGGTTCTTACTATTAATAAATTTTTTGGTTTAATCATTTTCTGGAAACGAACGGGTTATCTTTAATATAAAACCGCCAGTTCAATTCGATTGATTTTTTTATTCCAATCCTTGTAGTCTGAACAACCATCTGCTCCGGGATTTTCGGCTGGTTGAGAAGATACACTCTGCCTTTTATTAAATCTTCTCCGTAATAGTCTCTTGTGATTCCGAAAGCCTGGCAAACTTTTCCCGGTCCGCTAGTCAAATTATATTTTTCTTTTTCATTAACCAAATTTTTCCCATACCGGTTAAAAGCCATTTTCACTACACCTTCAACCGGTTCAACTCCCCGTATTAATACTGCAGTTCCATGTCCCTCTTCACCGGTGACAATATTACAACAGAAATGAGCTCCGTAGGTAAAATAAACATAGAAATATCCTCCTGCCTCAAACATTATCTGATTTCTTATTGTTTTACCTGTATAAGTGTGGGCCGCTTCATCGATACTGCCGTCATAGGCTTCAACCTCAACTATTTTACCTGCAAGGAGAGCGGAACCATCTGCTTTAACCAGGATTTTACCAAGCAGTTCTCTGGCTACAACCAGGAGTTCTCTTTGATAGAATGTACGGTTAAGTTTCTTAAGCTTTGATAAATTCATAAGGAGTTATAAAGCAGGAAGGAGATACTTATTCAAATCTGGATTTCAGCTCTTTTATTTTTTCCAAATAATAATCGCTTTTCTGAGGGTTTTTCTTTAAAAGTCTTTCAAAAATTGATAATGCTTCTCTGAATTCACCCTGAGTTATATAAATATTTGCAAGAGTCTCCGATACTATCGAATCGCCACCCGGTGCAGGGGATGAAGCTCCGGTTTTTTGATCAGTCATTGAATCAAACGCTGATAGTTCATTTTCCAGGCTGATTTTTTTATTTCCTTTTTCTTCATTATCAACTTCATCAATAAATCCCGGTTTCCGTGATGTTTCAAACAGAACCCTTTGTTTCTTATGTTCTTCAACTTCATGCAAGTAATTTTCATACACTTTATATGAATCGACCAGTTCGCTTCCCCTCCTGAATGAATCGAGCGATTCCTTATATTTCCCAAGCAGCATCAGGGCCTTGCCGAGCAGAATATGAGCTGCAGGGTACTGCGGGTAGATCGAAAGCCCCTCATTCAGGATTTCAACAGCCCTATCAACATTATTTTTTTCAATCTCCCCGTATGCCACACGGACAAAAAGGGGAGATTGTTTATTATACTCGTATATAAGATTGACTTTATCCTGAAATGTCTGTGAAGTTGATTTACTCAATATATTAGGCCTTTGCGAATGCATGTCTTATTGATGTAACCGACACAAAAGAAAATCCTACAAAAAATAAAATCTGGAAAGGAAGTGCTGCTATCTCGAGAAAATAGATTGAAGAGGCAATTCCAACGAGGCAATATATTGCCATTATTGCTTCCACGTAAACAGAGAATCCGAGTTTTCTGGATAAATATCTCTTCCCCATCCAGGTATCACGTTCTGAAACAACTTTGAATTTAGGAGTACGTATAAATTCACTCTTACGGTTCATAAGGCCCTCAATTACAGCACGTGAATTATTAACTGCGAAGCCCATACTGCCAGCCATAAACAGAGGGAAAAGAACAATTTTCTTTCTCCAGTCCGTCCTGATATCTTTCTGCGAATAAAGATAAAAAAGAAATGAGCTCACGAAAGCAAGGACAAACAATGAAAGGATAGCAAAGTAAGCTTCATGCGAACCGCTGTTTTTAATAAAGATCAAAGGGACATTAAGAATAGCGGCTAAAAGTATAAACGGGAACACCAGGTTATTTGTAAGATGAAAAGTTGCCTGGAGTTTTACTCTCAGCGGGATTTTTGATCTCCAGACGAGAGGCAGAATCTTCTTAGCAGTTTCAATAGCACCTTTTGTCCATCTGAACTGCTGAGTCTTAAGAGCATTTATTTCAGCCGGAAGCTCTGCAGGTGAAGTAAAGTCCTGAAGGAATACGAAGCGCCAGCCATTCAGCTGCGCACGGTAGCTAAGATCAAGGTCCTCAGTTAATGTATCAGCATGCCAGTTTCCTGCATCCTCTATACATTTTCTTTTCCAGATCCCCCCAGTTCCGTTAAAATTTATAAAGAAACCAGCCTTGTTTCTAACTGTCTGCTCAATTACAAAATGGCCATCGAGTGCGAGTGCCTGAGCCTTTGTAAGAATTGAGTAATCGCCGTTTATATGTTCCCAGCGGGTTTGAACCATTCCAACTTTTTCATCTGAAAAGAAAGAAAGTGTTTTGGTTAGAAAATTCGTATGCGGAATAAAATCTGCATCAAAGATAGCAATATATTCACCTTTTGCAGTCTTTAATCCTTCCTTCAATGCTCCTGCTTTAAATCCTTCTCTTGTTCCCCTCCTGATATGAACTATATCAAATCCTTCTTTTTGTTTTTCAAGTACAATTTTCTCAGTAATTGAAGTAGTTTCATCGGTAGAATCATCAAGCACCTGGATTTCGAGATTATTTTTAGGATATTCTATTTCACAGACTGCATTAATTAATCTTTCAACCACATAGAGTTCATTATAGAGAGGGAGCTGAATTGTAACCTTAGATGTTAAATCACTGATTGTTTTTTCTTTATGTTTAACATTTCGATACTTATTATGATAATACATCATAATAAAACCATGACAACCGAAAACGAATAGAACGAACAAGGAAACAAAGTAACCAATTAGAACTACATCGTCCATTTTTTAACCTCTTATTAAAATTACCATCCTGACACTGTATCCAACAGGATATCTTCAGTTATTTTATCGACTGCTGTTTGTATTGCATCTCTTCTTTGACTAATAGTTCCACCGGAAGGATAGTCGCCATAATTTGAGAATTTTTTATCGAAAATAGTTTTGCGTTTTACAAGGTCTTTATAAGTTACCTGGACATTCAGTGTGATCCTTCTGGCCTGCACATTTTCGCCAGCAGATACAACTGCCGGGGCATCGCTTAAAGGTAAAATCACGCACTCAAGAAGAGCATCCGCATTAACTTTTTCGGTTACCTGTAAAGTATTATCATTTATAAAGTTCTGAACCAGCTGATCGGTTAAAAGTTCTTTCAATCCCGGTTCACCGGAACCGCTTCTATCTTCTGCAATCGGAATTGCAATAGTCTTCAGGTGCTGTGGGACTGAAGCTCCTGTAAAAGAATAAACACAGCACCCTGTAAAATTAATTACACCTATAATGATAAACAAGAAAAATATTTCCGCTGCAGCAGGCTTCAATTTGAACTATTGGTTTTTGAGAATATGTGATTTAAAGGCCATATTGCCTTAATTTTCTATAAAGTGTTCTTTCGCTAATCTCAAGCAATTGTGCAGCATCTTTCTTATTTCCGCGGGTTTTATCCATGGCGTACCGTACTGCTTCTTTTTCAACATCACGCAGGGGGATAATTTCACGGGAATCGTCGTTTTGGTAATAAACTTCATCCTGCCTCTGACGTACAATATCTTTCAGTTCGATAAGGTCTTTTTTTATTTCAAACAAAGCCCGGTAGAGAAGCTCCCTATCAACTTCCTCAGGAGTTCTCTTTACAAATATCGGCAGATTCCGCGGAGGAGCTTCTTCTTCTATAGGAGGATGTATCAGGGAAACAAAAGAAGAGGAATCCAGCACACCATTACGGTTTAAGGCAATAGCCGTTTCGATAGTATTTTTTAGTTCCCTTACGTTTCCCGGCCAGGGATAATTTTTAAGTAACTCCAGGGCATCATCGGTAATGGGGCGGGGTCTTATATGGTTCTGTCCGGAATAGTTGTTTACAAAATATTTCGCAAGTTCCTCTATATCACTTTTTCTTTTTCTTAAAGGAGGAATATGCAATGTAACTGCCTTCAGCCTGAAATAAAGGTCTTCTCTGAAATGCCTAGAGTCCACTTCCCTCTGCAGGTCCTTATTCGTTGCTGCTATTATCCTGACATCAACTTTAGTGACAGTCTCAGCGCCTATTTTCATAAACTCATTGGTTTCTATAACACGAAGAAGTTTCACCTGAGTATGAAGCGGCATCTCGGCAATCTCATCGAGGAAAAGTATCCCGCCGTCGGCAATTTCAAAATAACCTTTCCTGTTTTCAAATGCTCCTGTAAAAGACCCTTTTTTATGTCCGAATAATTCACTTTCAAGTATACCTTCGGGGATAGCACCGCAGTTAAAATTAACCATCTGTTTATCCGCCCTGCTGCTATAGCCATGAATTGCCCGGGCAAATATTTCTTTTCCCACACCGCTTTCGCCATATATCAAAACTGAAATATCGGATTTAGCGACCTGCATAGTAATATCGACAAGGTCATTGACCTCCTGGGTATTGCTTATTATCCCAAACTTATTTTTAAACTCTTCGGTAGTCATTTAGAACTAAAGTACAATTAAGTAGTCAATAAATATATTACTTTTTAACTCTTTATTAAAGAATGTTCTGGCTTTTGTATCACTCAACACTTACTATAAGTCCGTCCCGGGCAATAATCATAGAATCGTTTATTATGCTTGCCGGGTTTATTCCGGGGATACCGTCCTCAGCCAGGTGAGTTAATATTACCTTTCCCGGCTTAAGTTTTATAGTCATTTCCAGGATGTTCTCATAACTGACGTGAGCAGCTTCAGTAATGAAAATATCCGCTTTATAGTCCTTAAAAAGGTAGAGATCATCCGGTGATCCCAGGTCGCCTGAATAGCAAACAATGTTATCTCCGGATTTGAAAAGGAAACTTGCAGAGGCATAACTCAATGAGGGATCGTACACTTCATATTCCTCAAGGTGTGAATTCTTTTTAGCGATAAAGTATAATTCCCCGGAAATCTGAATCCCGTCGTCAAAATTAAATCCTGCAAAGTGAATAGGAAAACCCATCCGTTCTGCGAAAATATAAGAGAAAGAAAGGAAATTCTTTAAAGTTCCTATTAGTGTATGATGGACAAAAATCTCAAGAGGTTCTTTTCTGTTATTCATTTTCATCTGAACGATCAGTGCAGCAAATCCGCCGGAATGGTCTGGGTGAAGATGGCTTATCAGGATACCATTTATCGAGTTACATGAAAGATCCCGGGAAAGCAATGCACGCGAGATTGAATCGCCCGCGTCCACGAGCAGATTATATCCGCCGGCTGAAATCAATAAAGATGAATGAAATCTATTCAGCGAGGCTTTTCCTGAACCAGTACCGATAAAAGTAATTTTCAATTTAAAGCTGGTTTATTGACACAATATGACCTTTAAGGTCAAATTGCCTATTGACCACCTGGAGAAAATCTTCTGCTTCTGCCCTATTTTCAAAATGCCCCACATAAACAACACTGAAATCGGTACCGCCAACCGATTTATTTTTAATAAAAGAATAAAACCCCGCATCCTCAAAGGATTGCTTTAGTGAGACTGCGTTTGAATCACTGCTAAAAGCGCCTGCCTGAATTGTAAACTTATAATCTTTTGAGTTATCGGATGTTAGATCAGGTGTTGATGAAGCCTGTTCATTTTCCGTGGGAATTTCCCTTTCAGCAATTTTGATATACGGAGAGCCGGGATAACTTTTTTTGAGTTTACCGAGGAATGTGGAAGCTGTGTTATACAATCCTAAAGAGTAATAGTAGGAATAAAGTCTATAAACAGAAGCATCAGCATATTTACTTTTAGGAAAATCTGTTATGATTCTGTTGTAAACCGGAACTGCCTCCTGACCGTTTTCGGTTAATACACCTTCGAGGAATAAAACAGAAGGATCGTTGGGATATGATTTCTTTAACCCGGGTAAAACCTGTAAAACTGAATCTTTAGTACCGGATTCAATAAGTTTAAGGTAGGGTACGATATCCTGTTCCTGTGAAAATAAAGGTACGGCCGTCAGTGCAATGAATAAAAATAATAAAATTGTTCCGGCAGTGAATTTCCTCATTAGCGATCTCCAAAATAAATGACAACCAATCAAAAATCTAACCGGTCATTCCAAGGTCCTCATTTTCAGAACCGGATAGACCTGTAACTTCGCCGAAAAGTGTTGCGTGGGTTGCCCTCGTAACTATAGCTTTGATATAAGTTCCCTCTTTAATCTTTTCATCGAAAGGAACTATTAATACTTTATTAGAATCAGTTCTGCCTGCAAGGAACTGATCAGATTTCCTGCTGAATCCTTCAACCAACACCGTCTCTTCAATGCCGATAAGTTCCTGGTTGATTTCAAAACTGATTTTCTGCTGAAGTTCTATAATTTCCTGCAGTCTTTTTGTTTTAATTTCTTCAGAAACATCATCATCCATTTTAAAGGCCTTTGTTCCTTCCCGTGGAGAATATTTAAACATATAAGCACCATCATACCTTACCTGTTTCATGACCTCGAGTGTCATTAAATGATCTTCCCATGTCTCTGTAGGGAATCCGGCAATAATATCTGTCGAAAAACTGACGCCGGGAATAATCATTTTTGCTTTTTCTATTAAAGCGAGGTAATGTTCAATAGTATATGTTCTATTCATCAGTTCGAGTATCCTGTTTGAACCTGATTGAACGGGCAGGTGTATATGGCTGCAAAGATTTGGATACCCAGCGATTGTGTTTAGGAGCTTATCCGATAAATCCTGCGGATGAGAAGTAGTAAACCGGATCCTCAGATTATTGTCAACTGCTGCTGAAGCAGCCAGAAGATCCGCAAAATCATTGTTCCCGTCGAGATATGAATTTACATTCTGACCAAGCAGAGTAACTTCCTTAAATCCTCTTTCCGATAATTTTTCTATTTCATTTACCACAGAAACAAGAGGTTTACTTCTCTCCCTGCCCCTGGTAAATGGAACAACGCAAAATGTACAGAATTTATCGCAGCCGCGCATAACGGAGATCCAGGCCTGCAACCCGTCTTCCCGGTAAGGCACAATATCGTCATAAGTTTCTGTTTTAGACAACCTTACCCCGATACCTTTTTCACCGCTAAAGGCTGTATCTATTAAAGCGGGAAGTTTTCTGTACTCATCGGGACCAACAATCAGATCAACTATCTTTTTATCCTCGATTAAATCCTGCCTCAGTCTCTCAGCCATACAGCCGAGTATACCAACGATAAGTCCCGGTTTGGATTTTTTGACCGTCTTAAAATTGCCCAAACGGCCGTAAATTCTTTGTTCGGCATTTTCCCTTATACTGCATGTATTCAGTAAAACTACATCTGCATCTTCCGCTGTTTTTGCTGCGTCGTAACCTGAATTGCTTAAAATTCCCATAACTATTTCGGTGTCGGCCAGGTTCATCTGGCAGCCATAGGTTTCTATATAAACTTTATTTTTATTCATCTTTTCGTAAAAAATTAGAAGGAAATATAAGATTAAAGCGGCAGGAGTTCAATACAATCAGAATTCAAGAAAAGGATTGTCTAAACACTGGTAAGATAATATAATACAAGGTTTAACAGTACAAATCCCAGCCCGGCAAAGAGTGCAAGAACAATTCTTCTTTTCTTCTGTCTTGACTTAAATATTTCCCCGCCTAAATTAACCCGGTCCTTATCAGTTTTAACAAATCCCAGCATATATCTTTCAATTTTATTAATCTAATTTATAAAATTTCCGGGTGTACATTCAAGCGGGAAAGAAATCTGGCATCCAGATGCTGTATTAGGAATTAAAAAAAAGCCCGGCACTAAACCGGGCTAATATTAAATGAAGTACAATACTACTTTACGAGCATCATTTTTTTAACCTGTGACATTCCATTGCCTTCCAGTTTATAGAAGTACAAACCGCTGTTCAGGTCAGAAGCATTAAAATCAATAGTATGGCTGCCGGATTTCATAAATCCATTAACCAGTACGGCAATCTCCTGGCCCAGTACATTATAAACCGTCAATCTTACATTTCCATTTGATGGTACGGAAAAGTTGATTTTAGTTGTCGGGTTAAATGGATTAGGGTAATTCTGTGAGAGTTCAAACTTAACCGGGTTATTTACTTCAACTTCAACGACTTTAGAAAATTCAGATGATCCATCAAAATCAACCTGTTTCAGTCTGTATGAATAATTTCCTGATTCAAGATTGTTATCAACATAAGAATATTCATTAGATTTTGTTGAAGTTCCATTACCGTTAACAAAAGAAACGTTGGTCCATCCGGAATTTGAAGTTTTTCTCTGGATCTGGAATCCGCGGTTATTAGTTTCTGTAGCGGTTTTCCAATTTAAAGTGACTGAATTGTTATTTACAGAAGCTGTAAATGAAGATAATTCAACTGGAACTGCATCACTCCAGGTTGCTGCAACACGTATTCCATCAACAACTAAATTCTCATTCGCACTGTATTTTCTGAAAGAAACTGCTCCGGGATTAATATCTGTAGCAGCTGCATTGCTAATAGGCCCAATGGTAGGAGAAGCCGGTTCACTAGGCGGAGCACCGCCGTCAAATACATATAAACTTACCTGATCATTATTAACATCCGGGAAGATAGTATATTTGAGAACAAGCAGATATGTTGTGCCTAAAGAATAATTATTTGAAGTTACAACAGCAGCTTCTGTTGCAAAAGACAAACCAAACTCCAGGTTTGGATTTGTACCTTCCAAAAATATTCTGCCTCTATAATCGAAGGAGTATGGGTTTGTCGCGAAGTGAATAAAATATCCATTAGGGTTATCAGTAACATTAACCATAAAAGCCATATAGACGCTATCAGCAGTCTGAGAATCAAACATCCTATGATCATCTTCGCTGTTACCTGATAACAAGGCTGCGTTTCCAATTCCGGAAGAAGGATATCCAGGGAAAGTAAGGTTACCGTTATTCACTGTAATAGGATTAGTGCCGCCTGCGCTATGAGCAACCCAGCCATGCGAGGTTATATTATCACCTGCAGGAAATTCGAAATTTTCATAAAATGGCAGCGGTACTGAAGTGGAAAAAGA
>Ga0075281_1000006_pt1 | contig 14132 bp, 10 predicted proteins | sample SF_Rice_10C_80N__4_FD_69766 | JGI IMG/M metagenome (GOLD analysis project Ga0075281, IMG submission 69766) | Rice paddy soil microbial communities from Twitchell Island, California, USA - SF_Rice_10C_80N_103 | ecosystem: Environmental > Terrestrial > Soil > Paddy field/soil | place: USA... | reverse complement strand
AAAGGTATTGCCTTCATTTCGCTGTAAATCATAAAATCTATTTTAAAGAGTCTGTACAACAGGTAGCAAAAAGCCAGTAATCCAAACAGACCGAGTGTAACGAGTATGTGAATGAAGTTATTATGCATATGCCCCTGTATTTCTTTTTCATATTTAGATTTGTACTGTTTATAGAGATGGGCCAGATCAATGTCTCCAACACCAACAAGCGGGTGATCAAGGAATATTTTCCAGCCTGCTTTCCAGAGAGAGAATCTTACGTAATTAGACGGCAGGTAGGGGTCCCATATACTTAGCAGCCTGCTCCGCTTTACGAATGAAGCTATTACAGTATCCCCCAGAATAGACAGTGAGGATGGAACGAAGCCCGGGTTCCCTGCTGATTTAAGCCGGTAGACCGAATCAGCCTTTATTTCAAAAATATTTCCTGTTTCGTCTGCTGCCGTAAGCTCATCATGAGTAACTTTCCAGAGGAAAATCCTTTTAGGGCCGCTCAGGTTTTGAATAAATGATATAGAATCTTTATTCCCCCGGTAAACCTTAACCCCTGCATCATTTGAGATAAATAAATCGTGGTTAAAATAAAAAAGGGAACTGACATTAAAATCGGGTTTAAACGAATAAAGTAATTTATCCGGCCTTCCGTTAAAGATCCCGAAGACCTTTAGACCGCTGTCGGGAGAAAAAGCAAGAATAAAACTGGTATCAGCAAAAATCCTTGTGAATGTATTAAATGATTTATTCCTGTATATCTGCATAAGAGTATCGGGAGATTTGAAAATTGTAAGACCGCTGTCCCGGTCAAGTGTATAAAGATAACTCCCTGCAGATGTGTGATCGATTGTAAAACCGGGCGGAAGGCATTCAGCTTTTTGCTTTAATATTCCATCTTTTCCCTCGCGATAACTAATAAACCGGGTATCAATAAAATATCCGAGCAGGTAATTGTTCCATTTTTCAAGAGAGACAATAGGTGCGGGTGTATCAATCGTTTTTAAATAATGAGAACCCTGATATTTTAAAAGTCCGTTCTCATAATCTGAGACATAGTATTCTCCACCGATTGATGTTATATCATAAGCCCTTCCATTCGTACTAAAACTACTTAGTTCAGTCAGTTTGCCGCTATCCTGTTTAAATATTTTTATCTCACTTATATTTTTTTCATAAATAAACAAAGCCAGGACGAGGAGCAATAAGGGGATAAGGTATTTCCACTCCCTCTTCAAATATATTATAAGCAAAAAGCCGAATCCGGTAGCCAGCCATCCGGTTCTTTTATATGTAGCAACTAATGCTATAATAGTAATAAATAACGCCCCGGCAATCAGCAGCTTGTATTTCAAATCCCCTTTTTCATTAATCAAAAATGCAAAAAGAATAACTGAAGTTATGCTCAGTATTTCACTGGAAGTAATAGGGTATTGAAATAATGAGGGACCCGATTGGGTAAGATTGTATAAATTCGAAATAAAGTACTGGTAGGAAAAAATGATATAAACGAGTGCTGTAAGAACTGCGGCTATTAAATATGTGTTAAGATATATTTTTGCTCTTTTCAAATCGGGAACGCTGGCGAAAGCCACATAGATAAGCGGCATCAGCAAAAACCTCCGGAATGCAAAGAATATTGCCTGTGAATGGTTCAGCGAAAATATAAATGAAAGGATCTCGGCAGAAATGAACCAGAGTAATGCAGGTTCTATCCCGGTTTTCTTGAAAGGGTTTTTCCCGGTTATAACATACCTGGTGAGGAGTAAAATGAATGCACCATAATAGCCCAGTTGGTTCAGGAAAATAGAATTGGTTAATGAAGCAAGAAACAGGATCATAAAAAAAAGGACAGAACGGTCAATCATTTCAAGGACTTTACTTTTATCAGGCATGGTCAATCCCTGAACTGCATTTCGTAAAGTTTCCTGTATAATCCATTCTGCATTTCAAGCAGTTCGTTATGTCGTCCCTGCTGAACAATCTTCCCATAATCTATAACTATAATCTTTGTTGCATGCCTTATTGTGCTTAACCTGTGTGCAATAACAAAAGTGGTGCGGTTCTTCATCATTCTTTCAATAGCTTCCTGTACCAGAAGTTCCGACTCATTGTCAAGTGCAGAAGTTGCTTCGTCAAAGATCATTATTTCAGGATTTTTAACCAGGGCTCTTGCAATAGAAATTCTTTGTCTTTGTCCCCCTGAAAGTTTTGTCCCCCTTTCGCCGATAATGGTATCATAACCTTTCGGCATCTCCTGTATAAAATTATGTGCATTGGCCGTTTTAGCAGCCTCAATTATTTTCTCCATAGGATAATCTGCTCTGCCGTAAGCAATATTATTCCTGATGGTTTCATTAAAGAGATAAGTTTCCTGGGTAACAATCCCCATTAAATTCCGAAGGTCTTCAATTTTTACATCTTTTATATCTATACCGTCAATACAAATACTGCCTGAATCAGGATCGTGAAACCTGGGCAGGAGGTCCACCAGGGTCGATTTCCCGCCTCCGCTTGGTCCAACCAGAGCGATCACCTCTCCCCTGTTAGCGACAAATGAAATGTTCTTTAATACCGGCTCTGCACTATCCTCGTAACTGAAAAAAACATTTTCGAGCTCTATCTTATCCTGGAACTTTGAGAATTTAGTAGCGCCCGGCTTATTTCGGATCGAAGGTTTTGTATCAAGGATTTCAAATATCCTTTCACCTGCTGCACTTGCTTCCTGTATCCTGTTATTTACGCTTGTAAGCTCTTTGATAGGGGGCATCATCTGGAATATCGCAAAAAGAAACCCAAGAAATTCGCTGGCTTTAAGTGAATTCTCCTGAAGTACCATCACTCCGCCGTAATATATAATAAAAACACCGACAAGCACACTTAAAAATTCTGTAACGGGAGAAGCTATATTCCTTATCCTGACGATCTTTAACATCATCTTGAAATAACTGTGGGTTTCTTTAGTGAACTTTTGATTTTCATACTTCTCCATTCCGAATGCCTTAACTATTTTGACAGCTGAAATTGTCTCCTGTAATATGCTTGTTATATCAGCAATCTTTGCCTGAACTACTGTACTCTGTTTTCTTAGTTTTAATCCGATCCACCCGATAATCAGCATTGAGAATGGCAGAACGATAAAAGCCACCAGGGTAAGCTGCCAGCTTATGCTAAGTGCAATTCCGAGAAAAACCAGTATCGTCAGAGGTTCTTTTATAAGGTTTGAGAATGCTGCCGTAATGCTTGACTGAACAATGTTCACGTCATTTGTAAACCTTGATATTAAATTGCCTACTCTCTCCTTTTTAAAATAGCTCATCGGAAGCTGGTGCAGGTGTGAATATGCCTCATCACGCAGGTCTTTCATCGCACCGTATTCAACATGGGCCATGAAGTATGCTTGTGTATATCCGGTAATATTTTTCACAAGGAAGGTCATAAGAACCAGGAAACAAATCCTCATAAGTGCGTCGATCTTTGAGCCGGATAACACGAAATCGTTAAATGCCTGTGTCACTTCCTCCTTGATATTCTGTATCCAGTCCGGGAGGATGCCCGTTGATTGACTTATCTGATCCTGCGTCTGAACCTGTTCAGTAGCTGGAGTTTCCTGGAAAAGTGTATCCAGTAAAGGGATTGTAAGATATACGGAAAGTCCGTTGAATATCGCAAATAAAAAAGTGAAAACTATTGAAGCAATCAAATGTCTCCAATAGGGCCTTACATAACTTACTATTCTGAAATATGTATTCATTAAAAACCGGTTTATCTGATTTATTAACTCCCGAACTGCGGAATTTCAGGAATCTTTCTCAGTCCGCAGCCTCCTCTAACCTTAATTTGTTTTATAATCTTATTCTTATTGAAATTATATATATAAATTGATGAATTTCTTCCAAATCCATCATCAAATATTAAAAAATCACTTATAGTAAAAAAATTCTTATCGCCGCCCCCCGCCCATTCCTTTACAAGCTTTTTCTCATTAACAGAATAAGCATATAAGGAAGAGGTTTTGGGACTACTCGTAAAAATGCTCGTATTAGCTGGAGTTATATCAAGTGTAGATATAAAAAGAAAATTCCTATCATCACTCCACGCAATTTCATTTACGGGTTTATTTATCCTTGTAATGAAAAATTCATTATTATTTTTCTTTTGAACCAGGACAATTGAGTCCGGGCTTGCTTCATTATATGAAATAAAAAACTTTCCTGATGGAGAAAGCGAATCAGGTTTTATCTCAGGCAATCGGGGATAACCATCAGTCGTTATATCAAATGTCTTCTTTTGTTCCTGGAGTATTCGTCCATATGTATTAAAGATTATCGTCTTCTGATTTATATAAGTTGAAATATTTTTATCCCAGGAATTAATTACTATCCTGAAAACTGTTTCTGACTCCCATCTTGAGAATACCTGGAGGCCGCTGCCGATTTCCTCAACATATTCGGGTTTTGATGCTGAATCAGGGAGTACATACAGCCTGGCATTCTTTATAAAGGGAAATATACCTTCTTTACCTTCTTTGACTGCTGTTAAAAAAAAAGCTGAGGAATGGTTATCCGAATAGGAAAGTTCAACCACATTCTCTTCACTGCTTTCCCAGAATTTTGAATATGTATTATTGGCAGCACTATATTTATATAGTCCCGGTTGTTTGCCTATCATCCCCACAAATACAAACGATTTAAATGTTCTTATTACCGGCGTTTCCTTAATGTCTTTTGGCTCTTTTTGACATGAAATGAAAAGAAAAGGTACTATTATAATTATTATAAGAGGCTTCATCGCAATCCGGCAGTTTTAAGAAATACTCCAAGAATTAAATTAACTAAATCCATAAAATATCCCCATAATGGAGAATATATGAAAAACAGCAGGATTATTGACCCATATAAACCAAGACCAAGCAGCTTAGCCGTTATTTTGTTTGGGAAAATATCGAAAAGAATATGAGATCCATCCAGGGGAGGAATCGGGAGCAGGTTGAATGCAAAAAGAAAAACATTGAAGAATACCCCATACCAGAACAGGTTTAATACATAATGAGAAACTCCGGAATGATTTGTAATGACAAAGAAAATGAAGAATACAATTGACAATAAAAAGTTTGATGCGGGTCCTGCAAAGGAAACAACTGCGTCATCCCTCAGCTTGTGCTTAAACTTTCTTCGATCGATTGGGACAGGTTTTGCCCAACCGATCAGTGCAAAGCCCGATGCAAATGAGGCTACCGGCATTACAAGGGTTCCAATTATATCGGCATGCTTGAACGGATTTAGTGTAAGCCTTCCCATATTTTTAGCCGTATCATCTCCAAACCGGACTGCAAGAAGTGCATGGGCAAATTCGTGTACAGTAATTGATAGTAAAAACATAGGCAGAAACGTTAAGAACGAAATTATTTTATCACTTACTTCAATACCGGACAAACTAACCTCTTGGATGAAAATCTCTATGAACCTGTTTAATATATTCTCTGTCTATATGCGTATAAATCTGCGTTGTTGAAATATCAACGTGACCCAACATTTCCTGTACGGCACGGAGGTCAGCACCGCCCTCAAGCAGATGTGTAGCAAAAGAATGCCTGAACGTATGCGGATGTACTTGTTTATCTATTTTTGCCTCTTTTACATAACGGACAACTATCTTCCATACCCCCATTCGCGAGAGTTTTGTTCCTCTTGTATTAAGAAAAAGATGGTTTTCACTCTTGCCCTTTTTTTCAAGTAAAGGTCTGCTCGTTTTCAGATACTCTGTTACCCAGTTTACTGCACTGCTTCCAATCGGCACAAGTCTTTCTTTCGAACCTTTCCCGAATACGCGTATTATATCCTCATTAAAGTAGAGACCGGAAATTTTCAGGTTAATTAACTCACTTACACGTATACCGCATGCGTAAAATACTTCCAGCAAAGCTTTATCTCTTAACCCGAGTTTCTTACTTACATCGGGCATCGACAGAATGGAATCTACTTCATTAATGGAAAGAACCTGGGGAAGCTTTTTGGACAATTTAGGGGAAGGTATTTTCTCAACAGGGTTTTCGGTTATATAGTTATTCTGAAATAAGTAGGAAAAAAATCCTTTAAGAGAAGAATGATAACGGGAAGCAGAATTGTTTGCAAGCCCTGCTTCTTTCAGAAACTTAAAAAAATCAGCAAGATGTTTATACTTTATCTGTTGGGGATCCTCTATATTATAATTCATCAAAAACTGGATCAGGTTGTTTATATCGCTTCTGTAGGAATCAATGGTATTCTCTGATAAGTTCTTTTCTAATTTTAATACAGCGAGATATTCATCCAGAAATATTTTCATTGTTCTTCTTTTTTCTCCGGTTCACCCTTTTCCATTTCCTCCTGTTTAGGATAGCGGATACGGCGATGGTGCTGCCCGAGAAGTATGCTTATAAATGCCTCTTTTATTTTATCTATATCGCTGAATGTGATTGGGGAATTGTCAAGTTGTCCGTCATTAATCCTTCCCTTAATAATTTTATCGATTAAATTTTCCACTTTTACGGGGTCGGGATCTTCAATAGATCTCACTGCTGATTCACTTCCATCGGCCAGCATGATAATTGCCGTTTCTTTGGTATTGGGTTTGGGCCCTGGATAGCGGTAATCGTCAATAATAACTTTTTCCTCGCCATACAGTTTTTTGGCCTTCTCAAAGAAGAAAGAAATTACCATTGTACCATGATGCATCGGAATAAAATCAATAACTTCCTGCGGAACGTTATACTCACGTGCAAGTTCTATCCCCTCTTTAACATGCCTGCTGATTAGTTCCACGCTTTCCTCAGGAGTAAGGTTTTCATGTACGTTCTGATTATTAAGCTGGTTTTCAACAAAGTTCTGAGGCGTGATAATCTTACCGACATCGTGGTAATATGCTCCCACCCTTGCAAGTAAAGGGTTAGCACCAATTTTTTCCGCAGCTGTCTCTGCCAGCGTACCCATAGTCATTGAATGATTAAAAGTGCCTGGCGCTTTTCTGGCCAGTTCCTTCAATAAAGGTCTGTCAAAATTCGAAAGCTCAAGGAGCGTAAGATCAGTTGTTATTCTGAAAAACCTTTCAAAGAATATAAGCAGACCATATGTAAGCACCGGGCTGATAAGTGCGTTCGTAGAAGCAAATGCAGTCTCTATCATTAGGGATTCGAAGGGGGCAAACCGTTCCAATCCAAAAGCAAAAACGGCAACCAGGTAACCAAGCAGTATGAAAAGAAATGATCTGAATATCTGAGAACGGTTTTTAATGTCCCTGACGGTGTAAACAGCAAGAGCCCCGGCAAAAATGTTCATTACAGCAAATGTATAATCATTACCCCTTAATGCACCTGCTATCAGGGAAATTATCACCGTGGTATAGAAACCCACCCGTGAATCAAAAATAATTGTGAGCAGCATTGTTGCTGCAGGAATAAATATAAGAAACTGCAGAGGGACATCTACTGTTATCTGGCTGATTAAAAAAGTTACAAAACAGACAAATACAAGAATTATCGTTATCAGCAGTAATTTCTGATTATCAAAAAAGATCTTCTTTCTGAAAAGGAAAAGATAAATGGTCAGCAATGCCAGCAGGAGTGATATATGGAAAAATTTTCCAACGAACTGAAGCCAGAAACCACTCTCTCCAATCTTTTCACCTTTAGCAGCTCTATAGGAATCTATTTTTAATTTAGCTTCTCTCGTCACCCTGTCGTGTTTGGCTATTATCCTCTCATTTTCATTAACTATCCCAACATATTTGGAAACATTGCTCTTAGCCTGATCAATTTCTTCCTGTGTAGCTTCCTGGCTGTATATAATATTAGGATTAATGAAATGAGATGCATATTCCTCTTGTGCATTTTTAAGATCTTCAGAATATTTCAACTGCTCAATCCCGTTCCTCACAATACGTTCAGCTGTTTTAACATCTATAAATTTGGCTGCCGCTTCTATACGGTCAATATTTCCTGTCCGGACAGCAATACTATCCTTATCGGTTGGGGGCTGATTAATTACCCCATTTTTATAAACTTCAGCAAGAATGCTGTTTATGCTGTTCAGAATATCCTTCAGGTTTCTCCTCTGCAGCATATTTCTTTCCTGCCTTCGGAGATTCTGAAAGGTGTTATATGAGGGAGTACTGAGAAAAGTCGGGTTGAGATTTTCGTTACCGGAAGTCGAAAGCGTACTGTCGATGATCCCGATCAAAAAAGCATCGTAATTCTTAATTGTGTCAAGTATTGCATCTATTGTTTCCGGATTTTTCAGATATACAGGGTAAACGCTGCTGGAAGCTGCTTTAAGTTCAGCCTGGTAGGTTTTCTGATCTTTAAATATAGGGAAACTGAACTGCGCAATTAGATCATCGTGTATCCATATTGAACCTACTGTAACTTCAGATTCAATGGACTCTCCCTTGGGAAACATAAATACTATAAGTACCACAGCACTGAGTCCTATCAGAAATTTCAGCCGGAGACTGCTTTTTTTATGTTCTTCCTTTTTCATTATTAACTTGTTTTTGCCCGTAATATCATTTCAATAAATTCACCTACGCCGCCGCTGTTATTATCATGAGCAGTAATAAAATCTGCATGCCGTTTAACTTCCGCTACTGCGTTTGATACTGCAACTTTAAAGCCTCCTACTTCGAAAAGACTTAAATCATTATACCAGTCACCTATTACTGCCGCCTGACTCACCTTGTATTTCATATATTTCAAAAGTCTTTTGAATCCCATTCCTTTGGAAGTCCCTTTATTCCTGATCTCGAGATAATAAATATTATCCCTGCTTTGCGACCGGAAATAAGACCTGTCCAAACCAAAGGTATAAGGGAATCCAAGCCTGTTGTAGACGTATCTCAGGTTGTCTTTATAATCTGAAGCAAATACAACCTCCAGTGTCCTGCTGCAATATTCATCATACGATTTTACTTCTTCATACCGCGCACCGAATTTCTCCATTATTTGCGGAATTACAGAATTCCTTTCAGTATAAAAGATAGCATCGTCGTGACAAAGAGCTATATTAAGCAAAAAAGTGTCTGCCAGTGTAATTGCTTTTCTAACATACTTTTCCTTTACGAAAGATTCAAACAAAACAGTACCTTCCCGGTGACTCTTAATCAATGCTCCATCCATCGATATGAGCGGAATATCGATGCCGAGATCAGAAGCAAGATCAATAATAGCGGAATGAAGTCTTCCTGTAGCTACAGTGAAATGAACACCATGCTCCGGCAGCAGCGATATCAGTTTTTGAGATTCCTTATCAATAAGTCCTTTGTCTGACAATAGCGTCCCATCGATATCTGAAACCACAACTTTAATATTTTTCAGAATTTCGTTTCTTTTCATTATTTCACTAAATACCGGAAAATGACTGATAATAAAACGTAAAATAATGATTATTTAATTAAAGTTTTCCAACCTGCTGCACTTAAGTTCTTGTAAATAATGATGATAGATACAATGCCGGCAGCCAGAAAAATCAGGGTTTTAAGTATATCCCCGAAAAGGAGGCTCCCCGTTCCGAATAGAAATGAATAAACCAATACAACACCTGCAATCCAGTTAACGAACATTCCGGGGAACTCTGCATCATTTTTTACTTCCGGAAGTTTATCCGAAATCTTTTTCCACAGAACACCGCCCGGGTGAATTCTTGTGTAGAACTTCAATAAAACATCTTCGCTGGTTGGTTTTGTCAGAAACGTAATACTAACCCAGACAAGCGTTGTGCACAAAACAAGTATAAATAACGTTATTGGAAATTCAATACCATTAATTTTTAGGATAGGATATACTACAAAAGGAGTAATCATTGCTGAAATCTCTGACCAGGCATTGATCCTCCACCAGTACCATCTCAGAATCAGGACTAATCCCAATCCGGCTCCGCACTCCATTATAAACACCCAGGCACCTGAGATTGTACCAATGAATAAAGTAACAATAGCAGAGATTATCATCAGCAGTATAGTAGCTATTCTTGAGATTCTTACGTAGTACGTTTCATTCTGCCCGCGGTTGATAAACCTCCTGTAGAAATCATTAATAAGGTATGATGTTCCCCAATTAAGCTGGGTTGCAATTGTGCTCATGTAAGCGGCAAAAAATGCTGCCACTAAGAGACCTTTTAACCCGGAGGGGAGAAAGTCTTTCATAGCGAATATATATCCAAGCCCTTTCTGGTTTGAAGCCAGGTCAGGATAAAGAACTAAAGAACACAATCCCACGATAATCCAGGGCCAGGGGCGTATTCCGTAATGAGCAATCTGAAAAAATAATGTTGCGAATAATGAATGTTTCTCATCTTTGGCAGACATCATCCTTTGTGCTACATATCCGCCTCCTCCCGGCTCAGCACCTGGATACCACGAGGCCCACCAGATTATACCAATATAAGCAAGGAATGAGGTCACTGAAAGCGAAAAGGCCATTCCAGCATCTTTGATATTGGAAATTACCGGCAGGAATTTAAACGTATATTCGGGCAGTTTGTTCTGCAGTCCGGTAATTCCTCCTACCTGGCTGGAATTGACAACAAGAACCGCAAGGATTATACAGCCGGTCATTGCGATAAAAAATTGGAAGGCATCCGTAATTACAACACCCCATAGACCTGAGAGTGCCGAATAGAAAGCAACCAGAAGCATACAGCCGAAAACATAAAATATTACTTCGGATTCAGGAATTCCGAACATTCCTGTTAATATTGATGCCATTGCTTTATTTACCCACCCCATTATAATGACATTAATAAATAAGCCGAGGTAAACAGCTCTGAATCCTCTTAAAAATTTTGCCGGTTTACCAGAGTATCTTATTTCTGCAAACTCAACTTCCGTCATAATCCCCGCCCGTCTCCATAACTTTGCAAAAAAGAAGACCGTAAGTAGTCCCCCGAAAGCAAAATTCCACCAAACCCAGTTGCCGGCAATTCCATTTTTTGCAACCAGTTCTGTAACAGCCAGGGGCGTATCTGCAGCAAACGTTGTCGCAACCATCGACAAACCTGCAAGGTACCATGGAAGATTCCTGCCCGACAGGAAAAATTCATCAGTACTTTTACCTGCTCTCCGGGTGTAATAAAGGGCAATGCTTAAAGTAAAAATGAAATATGCAAGGATGATAAGATAGTCGATTAAACTCATATGAACACCTAGATCCGTTTTGTAAATAAAGAAGAGAGGTATCCGGTTAACAATGTAACTGCAACTCCTATAAAAGTAAACCAGGTCCAGGCCGTAAGTTTGAAAGAAATAATAAAAACCATTACAAGTATACCGAGAGAAAAACCGAACAGGGCATTTGTCTGGCTGGTTCTTTTTGTGAACAAACCCAACAAAAATGTTCCGAGCAGCCCGCCGTATGTGAAAGAAGCTATACTGAGTGCAAGTTCCACCACAGCTGTAGAGGTATTCATAAAGAAAACAGCAGATAGTACAAGCACTGCAGCCCAGAAGATAGTGATGAACCTTGAAACAGATAATTTGTCGACTTTACTTCCCCAGACCGGCTGAAGTAAATCCATCATAGTGGAAGAGGAAAGGGAACTCATAGAACCTGCAAGGGTCGACATAGCAGCAGCAAAAAGTCCGGCTATAATTATCCCGGAAACACCGGGCGGAAGAACGTGGATTATAAAATTGGGAAATATCTCATCTGGCTTCATATTTATGCTACCGTAGTATGCATATAACATCACCCCGAGTACCAGGAAGAGCGCGAACTGGAAAATTATAATCAGGCCGCTCCCAATAACAGCTTTCTTACTATCCTTTAAATCCTTAGCTGCAAGAAGCCTTTGTACAATTAATTGATCTGTACCGTGAGAGGCCATCGATAAAAAAGCACCTCCGGCTATACCACCGATTAGAGTGTAAGGCTTATCAAAGAAAGATTTTATACTTCCCGATAAACCGAGATTAAGTACCTGGAATTTGTCGCTGCCGGAAGCTGCATATGCAACTGAATTCCATCCGTCAGGCAGCAGATTCAATATGAAAAAGCCTGCCAGCAAAGCGCCGAAAATATATATAAACATCTGGATGACATCTACCCAGATAATTCCCTTTACTCCTCCTGTATATGTGTAGATTAAAGATACCGCAGCAATAATAATAATAGCAGCAGGATATTCGATATTTAATAATAATTTTAAGGGAATCGCTGTGGCGAAAAGCCTTACCCCGTCTGCTGCCGTCCTGGTGACCAGGAAAACTACCGAAGCATAATTCCTTGTTTTATTTCCGAACCGGGTTTCGAGAAAAGTATAGGCAGTTTTTAGTTCACCTTTATAATACGCAGGCAGAAACCATACGGCTACAATAATTCTTCCGATTAAATAGCCGAAAGTTATCTGCAGAAAATTAAGGTTTGTTAAATATGATAAGCCGGGAATGGAAATGAAGGTTAGACTGCTTGTTTCTGCTGCCACAATGGAGAAGCATACCGCCCACCAGGGGACAGTTTTAGAACCCAGGAAATAATCCTTAACGGTTCTTTGTTTTCCGCCCGAAATTATTCCGAAAACCGCTATACCGATTAAGTAAACCGCAATGATAACATAATCGAGCGATCTTCCTGACAATAAATTATTCCTTCTTTAATTCTCCGAAGGCTTCATCAACCGTTTCGCAGACGGGGAGTACGCGGTCCAGTTGAGTAATTTTAATAAGTGAGTATACTCTTTCTGATGGTGCGGCAATACGCATGGCCCCGCCGTTAGAATTCAGAATCCTGTTCGCTACAAGTATTGCACTTAAACCTGAACTATCGCAGGTTTCAACTTCACTCATATCAAGAATTAGTTTGTTAATCCCCTCAACCTTAAGCAGCATAGTAAATTCACCTTTAACCAGTCCTGAAATATTAGTATCGAGCCTTTTTTCATTCAATTTAAATATTGTTATCTCGTCGATCCTTTTGATCTCGAAATTCATATTATTCCTTAAAACATTTTCAAGCAATTTAACAAATTTTTGTATGAATTCTCAGCATCAGTACTATTATTTATAACCTGGATATTGTAGAACTTATCCGGATCCCCTTTCGCAAAACCCATCTTATATGGAGCCTTAATGCGGTTTACAATATAGCTGCAGAAGAGGTTTTCCTGCCTGTTCAGGTCTATTACAGCCTGGAATCTCATCGGTTCAAGCTTATCGCTTATTCTTTTAGATGGAAGTTTTAATTTGCTGATATCGTCAACACTGTAACCGATGGCTTTCTGACGGAATTTGGTAGGCAGCAGATTCACTTTAAAATCGTGTGTGAATACTGTAACGCTTTTCCTGTTGTCATCGAGATAATCAAGAATAAAAAATGCCTGTCCGAAATCTGCGTCATTTTCAGGCATAGCTACAAAAAAATTAAATGATTTCCTGAAAAAATCCCGAAAGTTGGTTTCGGTTATTTCGAAATCCTTTAATTTATTTTTTATTAATAATCCGGCTATTTTGTCTTTAAGTTGTCCAATCATTTCTTTTCAGAGTCTTCAAGTTTTGTAATAAATTCTTTTTCATTAAGTATTGAAACTCCAAGCTTTTCAGCTTTTGCAAGTTTCGATCCTGCATTATCACCGCAAAGGAGGTAATCCGTGCTTTTGCTTACTGAGGACGTAACCTTACCTCCAAACTTAACAATTTTATCGCTTGCATCTTCACGGGAGAAATTATTCAGAGTTCCCGTCAGCACAAAAGTCTTGCCGGTAAAGAAAGTATCCTTCTCAATTTTCTTCTCAGCTGTGAAATTCAGTCCGTGCTTTTTGAGCTTCTCAATAATTTTTTTATTATGAGGGTCACTGAAGAATTTCACTACGCTCTGGCTTATACTGGGACCAATATCATGAATAGCTTCAATCTTCTCTTCACCCGCATCCATCAGCTCATCAATTGAATTAAAGTAATCAGCCAGCTTTTTTGCTGCCCCTGAACCAACATACCGTATTCCTATTGCAAAAAGAACTTTGGCAAACGGTTGTTTTTTGCTGTCCTCTATGGCAGCTAATAAATTGTCCACGCTTTTTGCGCCGAGCCGCTCTATCGCTACAAGATCATTCCTTCTTCCTTTTAGATCGTAAATATCATCATAATTACGGAGTAGTCCGTTTTCAGCAAAAAGGTTA
>Ga0075281_1000005_pt1 | contig 14825 bp, 13 predicted proteins | sample SF_Rice_10C_80N__4_FD_69766 | JGI IMG/M metagenome (GOLD analysis project Ga0075281, IMG submission 69766) | Rice paddy soil microbial communities from Twitchell Island, California, USA - SF_Rice_10C_80N_103 | ecosystem: Environmental > Terrestrial > Soil > Paddy field/soil | place: USA... | reverse complement strand
CAGATGGCAAGCGAGCATACATTTGAATTTTCGACACAGGATACCCTTCTTAAGCAGCACCCGATTGAATCAGCAGAATCTGACGGTACACTTGCATACGTTGGTTCAACTTATTCTCCCGACAATGATACAATTTCAGACGGAATATCGAGACCTGGAATGAGAGTGGTTACCTTTGCACCTCTCCTTAAATATAAACTCTTCCCGCTGCCCGAGATACTGGAACTTCTGCTCGATATGGGTACGTGGGGAATGGGAACTCCGATAGAGATAGAGTTTGCGGTCGATATGGCGACGGGCAGGAACAAATCGAAAGAATTCGGACTGCTGCAGATGAGGCCGCTTGTAATAAACAGGGAATCAGATAATTTCAACATTGAAGACCTCGACTCAGAGAGTCTTATCTGCACAAGTATGCAGGTCCTCGGAAACGGAATTATAAACGATATACACGATATTGTGCTGGTCGATCCCAACACATTTGAAAGAGCAAAATCGAGAGAAGTAGCCAGGGAAGTAAGTCTTTTTAATTCAATGCTGATGGAAAAGAACAGGCCTTATCTTCTGATTGGAATGGGAAGATGGGGTACTCTTGACCCATGGCTGGGGATCCCGGTTAAGTGGGAGCAGATTGCCGGGGCAAAGGTAATAGTTGAATCAGGGTTTAAGGAATTCTCCGTTGCTCCCTCCCAGGGATCCCATTTTTTCCAGAACATAACCTCATTTATGATAGGATATTTTACAGTTGACAGTCATAAAAATGAAGGCTTTATCAACTGGGACTGGCTGCTGCAGCAAAAACCGGAAGTAAAAAAATCTTATACCACCCTGCTCCGTTTTGAAAATCCGGTTACCGTTAAAATGAACAGACACAAAAATAAAGGCATTATTCTAAAACCTGAAATCTAAAATGTCAGAGAATCTTATGGAAGAATTATCAAAAATCCCTGATACCTGTCCCCACTGCGGGCATAAACTAAGTCCATGGCAGCAGGTTCTGCTTAAAGTTGACAGGACTATTACCTGCAAGAACTGCTGGTACCGGATAATATTTGAACCTGATCTGAAGAAAGAAAATCCGAAAGACCAGGATAAATCATCAAAGTTTGAGGAAGATTGAAAATGGAATCTTACAATTCATTTCATGTTGCGCAGCAGCAGATACTTGAAGCTGCAAAAATGTTGAACCTGGATGAACCCACAACCAGGCTGCTCAGCCTCCCGCAGAGAGAGTTCAATTTCACACTCCACGTAAAAATGGATTCGGGAAAAGTGAAAATTTTCCAGGGCTACCGTGTTCAGTACAATTATGCAAGAGGACCTGCAAAAGGCGGAATCAGGTTCCACCCAGCAGAGACGATTGATACGATCCGGGCGCTGGGATGCTGGATGACGTGGAAAACTGCCGTTCTTGATCTTCCCCTCGGAGGAGCCAAGGGAGGCATCTGCTGCAATCCTAAAGAACTGTCCGATAGGGAGCTTGAGAATCTTTCACGTGAATACGTCAGGGCTATTGCACCGATGATTGGCGTTGATAAAGATGTACCTGCACCGGATGTTTATACAAATCCCCAGACAATGGCGTGGATGATGGATGAATACGAAACCATAATCAATCAGCATCACCCGGGTTCTTTTACAGATAAACCCACACAGATAGGCGGCACGGAAGGAAGGCGTGATGCAACAGCACGCGGAGGTGTAATTACGGTACGCGAAGCCTGCAGGCAATTGAATATAGATCCTAAGGGAACGTATGCTATACAAGGATTCGGAAACGCCGGACAGCGGGCGGCATTGCTTCACCAGGAGCTTCTTGGCGGAGGAAGACTTGTTGCAGCAAGTGATTCAAAAGCTGCCATTTATAATGCCGAAGGTTTTGATACAAAAAAACTGGTGACCTACAAACTTAAAAAAGGCTCGGTGAAAGATTTTCCGGGATCAAAGGAAATTCAGCATGATGAACTCCTTGAACTGGATGTGAATGTTCTTTATCCAGCGGCACTCGAAAATTCAATCCATAAGGACAATGCCGACAAAGTAAAAGCCAAAATTATTTGTGAACTGGCAAACGGACCTACAACCCCGGAAGCCGATATTATTCTTTACAAAAAAGGCATCCATATTATTCCCGATATACTTGCAAGCGCGGGGGGAGTTACAGTTTCATACCTTGAAATGGTACAGGATAAATATGCATTCTTCTGGGATGAAGGTACGATTCATAAACTTGTAGATGAAAAGCTGACAAAAGCTTATTACCGTGTGGATGAAGCAATAAAAGAAAAGAAAGTTCATCCGCGGCTGGGCGCTATGGTAGTCGGCGTAGCGCGTGTAGCTGAAGCATGCAAACTCCGGGGCTGGGTTTAAGGAAAAATTCCCAGGGCAATATATGAAGTGGCTATCCTGTCTATAGCGTTAACAAAAGCCGCTGTCCGGAGATCAGGAATCTTTTTATTACCCGTTAACGTTTCCCTTATTTCATTATAGGCGATAATCATCGTCTCTTCAAGTCCTGAATTTACCAGGTCCTCTTCATCAGCGCCATGTATGATTATTCTTTTTGAAGAATCATTAAGTTTTTTCCCGATAGCAGTTTCAATCGAATCAACAAGAGTACGGTTAAGTTTTTCTTCATACCTTTTCCCCATTCTTCCGAACCTTATATGAGAAAGGTTCTTCAGCCATTCAAAATATGATACAGTCACACCTCCTGCATTCAGGAAGAGATCGGGGATTATCATTATATTTTTCTTCAGCAGGATTTCTTCGGCTTCAGGTGTAACAGGTCCGTTTGCTGCCTCCGCAACAATTCTGGCTTTTATCCTTTCAGCATTCTCAATGTTTATCTGGTTCTCGAGGGCAGCCGGGATAAGGATATCGCATTCCTTTTCAAGTGCCAGTGAGGTCTTCTCAATATTCCTGGCATTTTTAAAGTTAAGGATTGAGCCGGTTTCATTTCTATGTTTTTTGACCGCATCAACATCCAGCCCCTTATCATTATAAATTGCTCCCTCATATTCGGCAATAGCTGTTATAACTGCGTCCCCTTCCTGGAAACATTTTGCTGTATGATATCCTACGTTCCCGAGTCCCTGAACAATAACTCTTTTACCTTCGATGCCTGTTTCAAGTCCTAGCGCCTTCATATCATCATTCTGGCAGACAGCTTCTCTCACGCCGTAATAAACACCTCTTCCTGTGGCAGCCTCCCTTCCATGAACGCCTCCCTGGCTTATGGGTTTACCGGTAACACAGGCATATGCGTCTATCTGGCCGGGATAAAATGCGGCATATGTGTCAGAGACCCATGCCATTTCACGGCCGCTGGTGCCGTAATCAGGTGCCGGAACATCGATGCCGGGGCCAATAAAATTTTTCTTTATTAATTCGGCAGTATACCGCCGGGTAATGCTCTCAAGCTCAATTTCAGAATATAATTTAGGGTTTATTTTCACTCCCCCTTTCGCCCCGCCGAAAGGAACTTCGACTACGGCGCATTTATAAGTCATCAGTGCGGCAAGAGCCATTACCTCATCCTGGTTTACGGAAAGACTGTAGCGGATACCGCCTTTTACTGGAAGTTTATGCTGGCTGTGTTCAACCCTGTAAGCCGTAAATACTTCAATATTGTCTTTAATCCTTACAGGGAATCTCATCCTGTAAACGCTGTTGCAGTATTTTATCTGATCAAGAAGTCCCTTCGGATATTTCGTATGTGCTGCTGCACGATCAAAATAATTAAGGACATCATCAAAAAAACTGTGTTCGCGTTTTCCGCTTACATCGATACTCATAGCCTCTCCGTTTCTTATTGAATTTATTTCAAGTTAAGCATTAAATGAAAATTCACAAAACGGGTGGGTCAAACAAGATGAACGAGAAAAGGAACAAGAGAAAAGAGACAAGGAATCTAAAATTTGCTTAAGCGAAAGAGCGTTTCGCTTTACAAAGATCTGACTAAAGCGAAACAGCGTTTCGCTTTACAGAATTGGATAAAAAATCATTGCTTATTTGATAAAATTATACTAATCTCCAAGCGCTTAGTTTTGTTTATATTACCAACAACTATAGGTTCTGAAATGAGAGCTATATGGAAAGGTCATATCCGTTTCTCACTGGTCACGATCCCGATCAGGGTGTATGGAGCTGTTGAGACAAAAAATTCTATAAGTTTTAACCAGCTTCATAAGGAGGATAACGGCAGAGTGGGATACGATAAAAAATGCAAGAAGTGCGGCAAATCCTTATCGCAAAATGAAATTACAAAAGGCTACGAGTATGAACCCGACCAGTATGCAGTAATTGAGCAGGAGGACCTGGATAAGATAAAGATTAAAAGCACCAGGATAATTGAAATAGAAGGTTTTATTGATGAGCAGGAAGTTCATCCTACACTTTTCGATACTCCTTATTATATAGGACCCGACGGAGAAGTAGCTGCACAGGCTTATTCCCTGCTGCTGCAGACACTGAAAGAAACAGGTAAAATGGCTGTAGGAAGAGTAGTTATCCGCGACCGGGAGGATATTGTAATGCTCTCACCTAAAGAAAACGGGATGGTTATGTACAAATTAAGATATCCGGAAGAAGTCAGGAATATTCATGAAGTACCTCTTCTAAATGGATTGAAATCGAACAAGGAACAGCTTAAACTTGCGAAGACTCTTGTAAATTCTATGGGTGCAAAGCTTTCAGATATAAATATGGAAGATCATTACCAGACAGCCTTAAAAGAGCTGATCCATGCAAAAATTGAAGGGAAAGAAATAGTTTCTACGGAAGAGGAGATAAGACCGGTAGTTGATATGATGCAGGCGCTGAAGGAAAGCCTGGAACAGGCTAAAAAGCAGAAGATGCCGATGGAGAAGGCTAAAGGCAAAAAGAAAAAAGCAAAACCTGCACAAAAACAGTCTAAACAAAAGAAAACAGGTTAAGAAGAAAAAGCAGATATGGTAAAAGTTATCGAGTTAGATACAAAAAGTCCCTCAAAACTTGGCTATAAGAGAGCCAGAAAAAGGAAATCAAAAGAACTTGAAAAACAGGGACAATTAAATTTATTCGGACAGGGGGAAGCAAAAGTATTACATCTTCCTTCACGGTTCACACCTTTTGAGGAAGCCCTTTGGCTGGATGAAAGAGGAGATGCAGGTGCACAAGAGGCTTACCTTAAAGCGATTATTGCAGAGGATTGTATTGCGGATGCAAACTGCAACCTGGGCATCCTTGAAACACAGACCGGAAATGCAGTAAAAGCATTTGATTATTTCACCGAATGCCTGAAATTTGAGCCGCGCCACCTCGAAGCCCACTACAATCTCGCAAACCTTTATTTTGAACAGAATGACTACAGGCTTGCAAAGCTTCATTATGAAATTGCTGCTGAAATTGAACCCGAATTCCCTAATATTTATTTTAACCTTGCATTGGTCTACGCGATGAACGAAGAATATGAGGATGCATTCAACGCGTTGATTAAATATAAAAGCATTGCCCCTCCGGATGAAGGAGCCAAAGCCGACAGCCTTCTGAACAGCCTGAGGAAATCTCTTACCGAACAAAATTAGCTCATAATCTACTTTAAGTAATTCTAATAATCCTATTGTTTTTAAGTTTTTAATTTTTTAGTTTACTGCGAAAGAAAAATCCCATTAACAATCCCGGTTCATTTTTTGGACTTTAGAACATTAAAAGTTCATTACTTACTAAACAGGATTCATAGAGAAAATCAGTATGATTTTTCCGGTTCAATTCATTTAATTAATCAACTTCTATCTAAACAAACATAATTCCTAATAACAATGAGGTACTAATATGATACGTTCATTTACTGTTCTTTTTTCAATACTTCTTCTGGCTTCAATGGTGTATGCACAGAACGCTCCCGAGGCACCTGCGGGCTACCCTGCCGAACTGACACAAGGCACTTCATTTACAGGTTTTCAGTGGACACCAGGTGTTGATAATTTTAACGGGAAACTCGCAGCTATTGTCCCGACATATAACGGCGAGACCGGGATAGGACAAATGTCTCTTTACGGTATAAAATATGGCTATTTTATCGCCACTGCATGGGCTGTAGGAGGCGTTCTGGATTTCGGTTCAAATTCTTCTACCCAGGATCTGACCGGCGGCGGGCAGAATAAATTCAGCAGCACAGAATTCGGAATTACAGCTTTCGTAAACCGTTATTTTCAGCCTAAATTTGAAGATGTATCTGTATGGGTCGGTGCCGAAATTTCCTTCGGTTCACTTTCATCAACACAGGAAACAACCGGTACAAATCCGAGTAAAACTGAACTTTCTGCCTCATCTCTCGGTATAGGGCTTAATTTCGGTGCACAATACTTTATTGATAACGGTTTTTCCCTGTCTGCAGACTACCATCTTGGATTCCTGAATTTTAATAAACCTGAACAAACTGTTACTGAAGGAAACACCAGCGTAACGACGAAAGGTCCAAGCGCTTCGTGGTTCGGAACAATGACAGGAAGTCTCGGTATTAATTTCTATTTCTGATCTATATGATCTGATCTTATTCGGGCCGCCTCATCGGGCGGCCTTTATTATATTACTGCCAATAATTCCACAATAAGTTCATATAATTCTTATGAAATCAATCATACTCTTTCTGCTATTAATCTCTGCCGAAATATTTTCTCAGCCTATACAGGATAATAATGAATGGAAAATTTTTTATGATAATCATAAGGTAACCGGCTGCATTGTTATTTATGAGCTGAATGAAAATAAGTACGTGATTTATAATAAAGAAAGATGTGACCAGAGATTCCTGCCCGCGTCTACATTTAAAATTCTGAATTCACTGATTGCCCTGGAAACCGGGGTAATTAAGGATGAGAATGAAATAATTCCGTGGGACAGTGTAGCCCGCCAATTTGATAAATGGAATTCGGACCAGACATTAAGGACTGCAATTAAATATTCTGCCGTATGGGCATACCAGGAATTAGCCAGGAGAATCGGGCAAGAGCGAATGCAGCATTTTGTAGATACAGTAAGATACGGTAACTCCAATATTGGAGGAGGAATCGACCATTTCTGGCTCGATGGTGCCCTGCAAATATCACCTATTGAACAGGTGGAATTCCTGAAACGGTTATATTCTGACAGTCTTCCCTTTTCAAAAAGGAACCTTGATATAGTAAAGGACATAATGATTAATGATAAGGGAGTCAATTACATTCTCAGGGGCAAAACAGGGTGGGCCGGAAGTACAGGCTGGTATGCAGGATACCTTGAAGCAAATAATGATACTTATTTCTTTGCGAATAATATTGAAATAGTTAATGATGAGGATGCAGCGGCCAGAATCGGGATTGTCAGGGAAATCTTTAATAATATGGATCTTTTAAAATAAAAAAACGGTGTCCCGGCAATAGGCCACCGCTTTTTTGTGTGAGATGAAGAAGTAGTACTTCTAATCAATTATTCTGAAACTATTATCATCCGAAAGCTTTTTCCCGAAATGGTCTTCGTACATCTTTTTATATTTTTTGTACAGGTCAGAGGGAACTTCTTTTCCGTTAACTTTCATACCATTCTCATCAAGATCCAGGTTTAATTTATCACTCTCATCCTTAAGCAGGTTATCTTTCACCATTTCCTTTTTAATCTGATCGATGAACTCATTCAGCTTTTTGATTTTTAAATCCAGACCATTAAGATTTACTTTGAGGTCGCCGAGGTTTTCATCGAGATGAGCCATTGCCTCATCGAGTCCCGTTAAATCAATACTGATATGGCTCAGTTCACCCCTGCGTTTATCCATTTCATCATTTATCTTATCGAGGTTCTTATCTATGTTATCCATGTCGATATCTACATGTACATCAAGTTCTTTATTAAGATTCTCCATCTCTTCACGGAACTTATCGGAATCGAAATCAATTCTTATCTTTTTATCTTTCAGTTTGGATAGCTCCTCTGATAATTTCTCCATCCCTTCTCTGAATTCATCATTATCAAAATTAAATTCATATTTATTGTTTTTCAGTTCCTCTTTCATCTTCTGCATATCGTGTTTGAAATTACCCATATCTGATTTGAAGTCACCCAAATCAATAGAAATATGGCGAGATTTTTTGTGAAGCCTGTCAAGCCTGTGATATATCATATCTTTATAATCTTCGATCTCATTGTCGGGAACACGCTCGCCGTCCTTATACAGTGAAGTGATTTCACCATCATCAAAATTCACTTCCCAGCGGACACTACTGCCATTTTCATCATTATTGAACGAAAATGTCTGATCCGTTCTGTTATTTAAATCCGTCTGTGAGACTGTTCCCCGGTTAGATGTACTGCAGCCGGTCCCCATAAATAATATCACCGCAGGAATAACAAGCAGTGTAAGTTTTTTTATTGTAGAAGCTCTCTGTACCATTTTACTCTCCCAAATAGTTCGCGAATGCCGGTTTTCTGAATATTATGACGGACGGGGAGTGATTATGTTTCGCTAAAAGTCCGGTTATTGGAGAAACGTACCAAATGAAGGATAAACGGAAAAAACAGGTTATGTCTGTAAACCCGCTTAATAATTACTTAACGATTAATTAACATCCTCTTAATTTGTAGCTGCAGCTAAAGAATTAGATTAGGAGCGTAAAACAATATAACTTAAGGTGAATTAAATGATGGAATATATACTGCAATATCTGGTGGTGATTTTCCTGGGAGGGGTAGCAACATACGATACTCTGCAGAGCAGGCGAAAAGTAAATAAAGAAAGCAAACAGGAAACCGGGGAAATATTTAAACTTCAGAACTGATCAAATCACTTTCTCCGGCAATTACACACCCGCCCTTACAAATTTTCGTACCGACAATATTTAAATTTACAGAGGATTCAGCGAATCCCCTTAGGGACAGGCACTCTAATTTATTATAAGCGATTCAGCGAACCTGCCTACCGGCAAGACAGGTCGCTTTACAGGCTCCCTCGCCAACATATACCGTACTGATCGTGAGCTTGCTATCCTGTAAAGCGAAACGCTGTTTCGCTTAAAATTATAGCGAAGGAAGTAAATCTATGGATGAGCGATTCGGCGAACCTGCCTACAGGCAAGGCAAGTCGCTTTACAGGCTTTCACCACTATTCTTCTATGTTTAGCTGCCTGTTTCCCCTTTTATAAGCATCTTTGCTCCGATAATATCTTCATGCCCCATATTTATAAGTCCACCGATTTTCTTGATGAGATGGTCTTCATACATATCAAGTTTTTTATCTACATAAATTAATCGCCAGAAATTTTTCAGCAGTTCAAACTTCTGATCGTTACTGAAATTCTGGTTTATCAGTTTTGTAAAATCATAAATGCTGTCATCGTCCTCAAGCCGTTTTTCGGCAAGTTCCATCAGATCGTTAATACATTCATCCTCAAGATCAAAAGTCGATTTCATTATAGAAATAATCTTATCCCGTTCCACTTCGGTAAAGTTATCATCAGCTTTTGCCATCTCAATAAAAAGGGTGCAGGTTGCAACTTTCAGTTTTTTGTCCTGCTCATTTCGGGAAACCGGACTTTCTTCATATTTAATCTGTTCAGGAGCTTCAGGACTATTAAATATCTTCTTCAAATAGTTTAACATTTTCTTACCGTTTATTTAATGAACTTCTATTTCTGTTTCATTTACAGGTTTAGGGGGTCTTTCATAAAGTCCGCATAAATATTTATAGTGCGAAGCAATATCAGGATGAACCTGGTCCCAGCTGAACCTCCACTGCCAGTTGCCGTTCGGTTTGCCCGGAAAATTCATCCTGGCGTCTCCTCCGAGTCTCAGTATATCCTGCATAGGTATAACGACGAGATCAGCAACAGAGGCATACGCAGTACGGATTAATGCCCCGGTTATATCATCACCAAAATAATCAAGATATTTCTGAGCGTGTTGATAAATATCATTATCATTATTTTTTTCTTTCTCAAAGTATGCAGCAGTTGTATCGTTATCGTGCGAGCCGGTATAAACCATACAGTTAGGTTTATAATTATGGGGTAGAAATTTCCTTTCCATCCCCGTACCGAAGGCAAACTGCAGTATTTTCATTCCGGGATAATCAAATTCATCTCTCAGTTTTTCAACCGATTTGGTTATAACGCCAAGATCCTCGGCAATTATGGGGAGAGGTCCCAGGTATTCTTTTACTGTTTTGAAAAACTTCTCTGCCGGTGCTTTAACCCACCTCCCTTTTTCTGCGGTTGGCGATCCGCCGGGAATTTCCCAGTAGGCATCAAATCCCCTGAAATGATCAATCCTTATCATATCCACAAGATTTAAAATCTGCTTCATCCTCAGCCGCCACCAGAGGAAATCATCTTTTTCCATCTCTTCCCACCTATAGAGAGGGTTGCCCCAGAGCTGACCTGTAGCACTGAAATAATCCGGAGGTACTCCTGCTATAAAAGTAAGATTTCCATGTTTATCAACCGAGAAAAGTTCTTTATGGGCCCAGAGATCGGCACTGTCGTATGCAATAAAGATAGGCATATCGCCCATAATTTTGATTCCTTTGCCGTTGGCATAGTGCTTAAGATCCGACCATTGACTGAAAAAGATATACTGTACGAACTTATGATAATTTATACCCTCAGCAAGTTTCTTCTTCCATTCAGAAAGTGCTTTTTCTTCCCTTTTAACGAGACCCTTATCCCATTCAGTCCATAATCCCCCGCCGTGATAATCCTTGGCAGCCATAAAAAATACATAATCTTCAAGCCACTCAGAATTTTCTTCGCAGAATCTGATGAATTTATTATCAGAGAGAGAGTTTTCATTATTAAATGCTTTAAAAGCTTTCTGCAGGATCTTTTTTTTATAATTTATGATTTCGCCGAAATTCACTTTATGAGGATCAGAGCCGGGAGGATTTGAAATATCTTTTTCACTGAGCAGACCATATTCTTTTAATCTTTCGGGACTGATCAGGTTTGGGTTCCCTGCAAATGCAGAGAAACACTGGTAAGGCGAATCGCCGTAGCCCGTAGGGCCAAGAGGAAAAACCTGCCATAGTGTTTGTCCTGCAGATTCAAGAAAATTTATAAAGTTATATGCTTCTGTTCCCAGATCTCCTATTCCGAACTTGCCCGGAAGAGAAGTAGGATGCAGCAGGACGCCTGCAGCTCTTTCAAATCTCATTCAGCACCTTAAATAATTTAATTGGTTAAAATAAAGAAAGGAGTGTAAAGATGAAAAGTACAAATGATACAGGACATCCGCCTTAAAAGTAAAAGTAGCGCGAACGCCGTTCTGCTTAAGCGATCGAGGTTGTGTGTGATTATTAGATTTTACTTCGTAATAATCTTCACACGGGCTCGATCGCTCTGCATCATGCCCGGTTAAAGACCTTCATAAATGAAGTTCCTACACCATGAGAATACAATAAATGAAATTCCTACAGATCAGTATCTGCTTCGATCACCATATCTATTGCGCCGTCTACAGAATAGGGAGGGTTTCCGCCGCTTATATTATCAACCGTTATAACCGCAGTAAAGCATGCTCCGGAATTCAGCAGACTGTTAAGATGTGTGTTGATGAAATCAATCTGCTGCTGGGTAAGCTGGAGAATATAGGGCGAATTCGGCGCCATATAATCAGCAGGATTCGCTCCCTGTATAGTATAGCTGAACAGGGAATTTCCGTCTCCATCCTGCAGAGCCACAGTTATATTCCCTGAAAGTTCCTGCGGGAAAACATTTTTTGTTCTGTATGCAGCTTCAACAAAATGCAGACTATTTATTTTGTCGCGGTATTCGGTATATGTCTGGGAATCAGTATTCAGGCAATAAAGAGGACTGCTGTTTGATATCGTATTGTCTGAACCCGTAACGTGAACATTCAATGTAAAGGGAATGTTAAGGGGCAAAGAATTAAATGAGTCACACCCGTTCCAGGTGAGCATCAGGAACAAAAGAAATACAGATGTGCCGGTTCTTATTAGATATTTTTTCATTTTATCTCCTTGTTAAAATGCAAAAGTTAAACCGCCTGCAGCAACAGGCTGTGATCCGAGACTGAAATCAGCATTAAGAACAATAACTGCAAGTTTTAAAGAAGCACCGACAGTAGCTCTGAAATGATTATCGCCGGTTACTGAAGCTGAAATATTCTGATCAGTCCTCAGATTCGGATCTCCGCTCTGCGGTTCTCCTTTTATAGTATAGTTCAAATCGAGGGAAGTATTTTCATATTGCAGACCAATATAAGGTGTCAGAAGACCAATGGTTTTACTGGCGTGTGCATTAAAAGCAATATTATTGAGTTTCATAACCCCGGTAATTTCAATATTGTTATAGAGCAACTGAACAGCAAGGTCAAGAGGGAAAAGCGGGATATACTGACTAATACTGTGTGCTACACCAAGTCCGAATATACTAAGATCATTATTATCGGCAATCTTAACCTTCGGAAGATAACGTAGAATTACCTCCGTTCCCATAAAACTCGCTCCGATCTGAGGATACCCTACGGGGATCCCGGATCTATTGATTCCTGGAGGCATAACAATATATCCGTTCGGACCAGCATAGGCTGCTCCCTTATCGCCGTATATCGTCGCTGATTCTTTATTCGACTGGTAGCCGGCTACGTCGAATGTGGGCGTAAAAGTCTTTTGTGATTCCGGAATCAGGATGTACATACCTCTGAAGCTGACAGAGAAAGAAATCATTGTGGATATATCAGCAGAATAATAACCATTTGAGTTCATTGCAGTTCCGAGTGAAGTAGCGAACGGTCTTATGTAATTTTCTGCATTATTTTGTGCTAATTGGGCTAATCTGTCCTCTATCTGCGAAAAACCGGGTTTCGCGATGAAGATAAATAAAGTGAGCAAAAGAAGAGTCTTCTTCATCTAAATTTCCTTAATTTATTTAAAGATGTTGGTTTAATCCAAGAGTCGAAATATAAGATATTTTTCATTCTTTTTGCTCGGTTCAGAGAAACTGAGCTACGCGCACTTTTAAATGCAGATGGTCGTAAGCATTTACGCAGCTCAGGTTTCCCGACCTGAGATTATTGTAACAAAAATAATACCCCTTAAAAATGATCAATATTCACAATAAATGAAGGATTATCCGGAAAAAACCTAATGCAGTCTGATCTAATTTACCGATTAATTCAGTCCCATCAGTTCCCTGGCACCTTTCAGACTGGCTTCCGTAATATTTTCACCGCTCATCAGCTTCGCAACTTCTTTAATCTTCTCATCCCTGTTAAGTTTTCTTATAGAACTTGTGACTCTTTTATCCGAGGTTATTTTCTCGACAGCATAATTATTATCTGCCAGTCCGGCTATCTGCGGGAGGTGGGTGATCGCAATAACCTGGTGGGAAGATGCAAGAGTCTTTAATGCAGTCCCCACCTTCTGAGCAATCCTTCCGCTCACACCTGTATCAATTTCATCGAAAATCAGAAGCGGCAGTTTATCATTTTTAGCGAGGATAGTCTTTAGGGAAAGCATTATCCTGGATATTTCACCTCCCGAGGCAACCTTGATTAATGGTTTGACATCCTCGCCCGGATTGGTTGAAATATAAAACTCAACTGCATCTATACCCTTGCTGTCAGCCTTATATTTTTTCCCATTGAGGGTGACAAAATCGCCGCTGCCAGAACCCGGAGCCTGTTCCATCTTTACTTTAAAAACAGAATCGGATATTCCGAGTTCTGCCAGAACCTTTACGACTTCCTTCTCAACTTTCTTAGCGGATTCTTTCCTTTTTAATGAAAGTTTATCAGCAATATTACCAGTATCCTCACGGGCTGATGTAATTTCTTTTTCCAGCTTCTGAATATGATGCGAGTAATTTTCGGCAGCATCATATTCCTGTCCTATTTTATCCCTGTAAGCTATAACAGAATCAACAGACCCGCCGTACTTTTTCTTTAACAGTGTTATTGCACCAAGCCGGTCGCGTAATTCATCAAGGTGTCCCGGATCGTGATCTATTTTTGCATTATATTTTCTTATAAATTCCGCAGCATCCATGACCTGTGCAATAATTGAATTAAATTCATTTTCGATTTCGCCAAAACTGCTGTCTATATTTAATAACTCATCTATCCGGTTCTTTATCTGCATCAGCTGATCATGAACAGAATTTTCAGAATCAAAGAGATTCTCATATACGGAGCCTGTAATGCCCAGGAGCTTTTCAGAATTTTCCAGGATATTTAATTCGTTATTTATTTGCTCCTCTTCCCCCGTAACCGGTGAAACCGCATCGATTTCCTTAATCTGGAAAGCATAAAAATCTTTTTTCTCCTTTAAAGAAAATTCTTTTTCTCTTAACGCTTCCAGCTTATACGACAGTTCCCTCACATTCCTGAAAGCAATGGTATATTCCTCAAGGAGTTTCTCCGTTCCTGCAAACTCATCAAGAAAGTTGATATGTGTTTCTGTACGCAGCAGCGACTGATGTTCATGCTGTCCGTGCAGGTCGACAAGCAGGTCTCCCAGATCTTTTATTACAGATAAAGGAACAGGGGTATCATTCACAAAACACCGGTTAGCACCCTTAAGGGAAATTTCCCTGCGGAGAATAAGCTCAGGGAGTAAATCAATCTCATTATCTTCAATCAGCTTCTTCACTTTGCTGTTGGACTCAACCTCAAAAACTCCTTCAACAACCGCCTTTATAGAATTTTTCCTTACCACTTCCGTTGATGCTCTTTCTCCAAGCAGCAATCCCATAGCATCGATCAGGATCGACTTACCCGCACCAGTTTCACCGGTGATAATATTAAGTCCTTTGCCGAACTCAACATCAATACTCTCGATGAGCGCATAATCTTTTACG
>Ga0075281_1000004_pt1 | contig 15163 bp, 12 predicted proteins | sample SF_Rice_10C_80N__4_FD_69766 | JGI IMG/M metagenome (GOLD analysis project Ga0075281, IMG submission 69766) | Rice paddy soil microbial communities from Twitchell Island, California, USA - SF_Rice_10C_80N_103 | ecosystem: Environmental > Terrestrial > Soil > Paddy field/soil | place: USA... | reverse complement strand
AAATAGATATATACAGATCAGGCGGTGCAGGAGGACAGAATGTGAATAAAGTTGAGACTGCTGTAAGGATTACCCATCTTCCGACAGGAATTGTCGTTCAATGCCAGGATGAAAGATCTCAGCTCAAGAACAGGCAAAAGGCGATGAAAGTCTTAAGAGCAAGGTTATATGATTTGAAACTGAAAGAACAATCGGCTGAAATCTCCGCAAAGCGAAAACTCATGGTTGGTAGCGGCGACAGGAGTGATAAAATCAGGACTTACAATTATCCTCAGAACAGGGTAACAGATCACCGTATCGGGTTAACTTTATATAATTTAGCAAATATTATGGAAGGTGATCTGGACGAGCTTATCGAACAGTTAAAACTTGCAGATAGAACCGAAAAGCTCCAGGCAAGTACAGAAGAATAATTATTCAGCCTTGATAGAAATTAAGCTGATATCATCTTCGTAACTACCGCCTGTAAATTCTACAATCCCTTTAACAATTTCGTTCAGGGGATCTTCATCTAATCGAACCCTTCCGACAAGTTCAACAAGATGGTTACTCTTCATCGGTTCACCGTGTACATTCCTTGATTCTATAACTCCATCTGTCAGCATCATAATAAAATCATCGTGCTCTAACCTGATTTCGAGTTCATCAAAGTCACCTCCGGGGTTAAAGCCCAAAAGTGATCCCCCGGAGATCAATTTTTCAACTGTACCCTTTTTTGAATTTCTATATAGAATGGGCAGGTCTCCGGCACCGGCATACTTAACGGTTTTAGTTTCTTTGTTGATTACCACAATTGAAAGCGTTGCAAATACTTCCGAGATTTTTGCATCATCATAGACCGATTTGTTCACCTGCTTAAGTATTTGTGCGGGTGAATATTCCTCAGCACGCTGCAGAACCATTCGCAAAGCTGTGCGTACATAACCTGCATAGGCAAAAGCAAAGAACCATGCTCCCCACTTTTTACCCATTACATCACCAAGTATAACAGCGAGATTGTTTTGATCCAGGGGGAAAAAGTCGATGAAATCGCCTCCCGGTATTCCCTGGAACGGCTTATGCCAGTGGGTAATCTTAAAGCCATCAAATGACGGCGCAGAATCAGGTACAACCTTTACACGTAAAGAATCTGCAGCTGCGTGCAGTTCCGTTACAACCCGGGATCTTTCTTTTCCCAGGCTTTTAAGAATTGCGTTCACTTTAGCAATAACCAATTTAGGACCTGCTGTTTTAACAACGTAATCCGTTATACCAAGTTCATAACCTTCAAGTATATCATCCTCCTCACCTTTGGCAGTAAGGAAAATGAAAGGTATTGTCCTTAGTTCATCATTCTCCAATAATTTTTTCCTGAACTGAAAACCATCGGTACCGGGCATCATTATATCTGAAATAATAAGATCAGGAGTAAATGCCGTCATCTTCTTCAGGGCTTCATCAGCCGATTCGGCTATTTCACATTCAAACCCTGCTTTCTTAAGGTTATACTCAAATATTCTAATGAGAGAATGATCATCGTCAACCAGAAGAATTTTATTAGATGTGCTGATGAAAGACTGCTGAAGGTTTTTCTTTATGCCATACACTTTATAGATAGCTGTCCGCTTGATCAGCGCTTTTACTTTAATCAGCAGATCATTTACATCGAAAGGTTTGGTAATAATGTCATCCCCGCCGGCGTCGAATGCCAGGGACTTATCTTCTGTAGAACTTTTTGCAGTAACAAAAACAAATGGGATTATCCGGTAATTTTCATTCTCCCTGACCTTCCTGCAGAATGTGAATCCATCCATACCTTCCATTGTCACATCACAAAGTACAAGGTCGACCGCATTTGCAGAAAGATGCTCCATACCCTCTTCCGGTCCTGAAGCTTCAATCACTTTATAATTGTTCTTATCGAGATGGTGCTTTAATAATTTCCTGATTACCACATCGTCATCGATAACGAGTATTATATCTTTTTCGTTATTATTCATTAGAGTATCCTGATTTGCCGGTTATTAAAATTAACCGGTTCCCACAATGAAATGAGCCCATATGCAGCAGAGCGAGTCAAAAAAAATAAAATAAAATATTAAATCAATTAAAACTTGCTATCGCATCTTCCCGGGAACGGAAAGCTTCAAAAACCCTGTGCAGCCTGGTTAATTCAAACATTGAATGAACAGCAGGCTGAAATCCCACAAGCTTCAAATCTCCTCCAAGAGCAGTAGCTTTCTTCAAGGAAACAACAAGCGCTCCTAAAAATGTAGAATCTATAAATTCGCAGCTGTTAAGATCGACTACCAGGTTCTTATTGCCCTCCTCGATATCCGCCGTTAAAACTTTTTTAAACTGTTCAGCTTCCTTCAATGTAGCTCTTTCCAAATTTACAACTTCTACAAGGACATCATTATATTTTTCTTTAGTGAATTCCATTTTACTGCCTTTATCTATTTTCGATGTTGTATTTCTCCATCAGCCTGTATATAGTCGCTCTTCCGAGCTGGAGTTTCTTTGCCGCTTCAACTATATTTCCACTGGTGACTTTTAGTGCATGTTTAATTGATTCTTCTTTTAGTTTTTCAAAAGGAACGATTGTGTCATCAGCAAATAATGCACCCGATAAATCTGAATTTGCAGAAGTTTCGTTGGCTCTTAAGTGAACGGGTAAATCTTCTACCTCAATCATGTCACTTTCACATATAATCATACATCTTTCAATGGTATTCTCCATCTCCCGGATGTTGCCCGGCCAGTTATATTCATACATAAACTTAAGGGATTTTTTCGTAAAACCTTTGATACTCTTTCCAAGTTTTTTATTAAAACTGTCGAGAAAATGCTGAGCAAGTACAAGAATATCTCCGCGTCTCTGCCTCAAAGGCGGGATATATATCGGGAAGGAATTTAACCTGTAATACAAATCCTCGCGGAATTCTTTTTCATCAACCGCCTGTTTAAGATCTCTGTTTGTAGCGGAAATGATTCGTACATCTGTTTTTATCAACTCAGTGCCGCCTACTCTTTCAAATTCTTTCTCCTGAATTACGCGCAGCAGCTTTGCCTGGAGGAGCATTTCAAGTTCACCAACTTCGTCAAGGAAAAGAGTACCGCCGTTGGCAATTTCAAATTTTCCCAGTTTCCTTTGATGAGCGCCTGTAAAAGATCCTTTTTCATGTCCGAACAATTCACTTTCCAGCAGTTCCCTGGGAATTGAGGCGCAGTTAACAACCGTGAAGGGACCCTGTTTTCTTTTGCCGTTATAATGAATCGCTCTGGCTATCAGCTCTTTACCGGTACCGCTTTCACCGTATATGAGAACAGTGATATCATTATTCAAAACTTTCGATACAAGCTTAAAGACATCCTGCATTTTCCCGTCGGCCGAGATAATATTATCAAAACTATATTCCTTCTGAACGTTTTCCCTGAGATTCTGTAATTCCTTTGTCAGGTCATAGTTTTTAATGGCATTTTTAATAGCAGGTTCCAGTCTCTGCTGATCGATTGGTTTAGGAAAATAATCATACGCACCATACCTTAACGCTTCCACAGCAACCTCAATACTTCCCTGGGCGGAAAGAATGATTACGGGCAGGTTTTCGTCATAATGCTTAATACGTTTGAGCGTTTCAAGACCATCCAGCCCGGGCAGCATTATATCCAGGAGTATAAGGTCCGGTTTCGAGCTCAGTTTTTTCAGAACATCTTCGCCATTGTCGAAGACTTCTACGTCATATTTCCATTTATCTTTTACCCAATAGGAAAGTAACTTGGAAATAGCGGGTTCATCATCAACTATATAAACATTTTTGTCCACTCTAAAATTCCGTTTTATTTATATTTTAGTTTCTTAGGTAATTTAATAAGCACCGTAGTGCCCTTTCCGGGTTCACTCTGTATCCTTATAACTCCCCGGTGTAAGTCGATTATTTGTTTCATAAACACGAGGTCCATATCATTCTCGATAAACTCTTTGCTGCCTTTGGAAGAATGATAAAATTTATGAAAAATATAAGGGAATTCTTTTTCCGAGATTCCGGCTCCAGTATCGGAAATAATAACTTCAATTTCCTCCCTGAAATTTTTAACCATACAGGAAATTCTGCCTGCCGGCGGGGTGTACTTAATAGCATTATTAAAGATTCCATAGAGAATAAGCCTGGTTTTTTCCTTGTCGGCTATGAGAGATGCCGGCTCCTTCGGGAGGCTGCAGGTAAGAACAAGCCCTTTATTCTCTATCACGGGAGTAATTTCTTCAACAACTGTCTTCAATAATTCGGAGATATCAAAATCGGTTTTACTTAATTCAATTTTGCCCTGTTCATAGCGCGATAATTCAAGAATGTCATTAATAAGTTTGGCAAGTCTCTTGCCCTCCTGTAAAATTATCTCATCGAACTCCGTGCGCATTTCTTCCGGCATATCTTTATCCGATAAAAGAGTCTCGGCAAACCCGATAATAGAAGCAAGAGGCGTTCTGAATTCATGTGAAAGGTTGGACACAAAATCATTTCTCAGCCTGTTAAGATCAGCCAGAACATCCTTATAAATATCCGATCGGGATTTTTCAATATCTATTAACCTTGACGCTTCTGTAAGCTTGTTTACTATTTCAATATTTTTATGCCGGAGTGTTTTTAGTTCTTTCAGGTTTCTGCAGGTGCCAAGCATCCCCTCAATTCTGTCACCATCTTTGATAAGGCCGCAGTTAATATGGAAGGGGATCTCATTTTCATATTTTCCAATTAAAGTAACTTCCAATTCGAGAGGAGAGCCTGTTATGAGGGTTTTCCTGAGGCCTTCCATCAAAGCCGGCTTTTCTTCTAATTTCACAAATTCAAGCAAGTGCCTGCCGCGCATATCAAGTTCAGAGAAATCCAGGCTCATGGATCCGGTTTTACTAACGGCAACAATATACCCGTTTTCGTCAAGCACAAAGAGGAGATCATTGTAAGAGTTAAGAAGTGTTGAAAAAATCAATGACTGGTTCTTCAGGAACCATTCTCCCATTAGAATATTTTGAACCGAAACGTTATCCTGAGCGTTTCTAAGGGTGTTATCTTTATTTATTGAGCCGGTTATTTGCTTGTTAATTTCGTTTATGTATTTTCGAACTGCTGCCAGATTTGCTTTATGATAGTTATCTTTTATACCGGAAAAAAGAAGAATATAAACTGATTCATCACCGGGTATATCAATTATTTTTTCGATAAAAATTGATCTGATGTCCTTTTCGAGCGAAAGATATAAATAAGAATCCGATTCGGATATTTTTTCAATTGTGAGCTGGCTGCCAAGGTATAATCTGCGCAGATCGTTGCAAACGGGAATAATGTCGTAATTTTGATTGTTGAAGGAGGCGAGTATCTCAAAACCTGATTTGGACAAACTTATAGCAAAGCCGGCAGAGGTGCCTGTTTCACCGGATAAGACATCGAGGTTATGGTTAAATATTTCAATCATTATTGCTTTTAGGAGATGAAATTATCAATCATTTCAAAATAATGCAATTAAAATCAAATCTTGTTCCAAAATTAGAATCGCCTGATTTCGATACATTTTCAACTTATTAGTGTCTTAATTTAGTACTTTCTGACCTATATCGGTAACTTTTTATGGTAAATATTTTAAAGCGTGCAACTTATTTATCTTTAATAGTCAACATATTTCTGTTTATTATAAAGATTATTGTGGGGGTGATCTCTAATTCTATAGCAGTAATCTCCGATGCTATAAACTCCTTGACTGATATTGTGTCATCGGCGGTAATAATGTACAGCGTGAGGGTATCATTAAAAAAACCTGATGAAGAACACCAGTTCGGTCATAATGCCGCTCAGCCTATTGCCGTTTTTCTTATAGCATTATTCACAGGGATTGTCGGTATAAATGTAGTTGAAGAATCTATAAAACGCATAATTTCGCCTGACAAGATTCACGTAAATAGTGCTGTGTATATTGTTCTGGGTATTACAATTATTGTGAAGATCATTCTGACAAGATATCAGTCGAACGTGGGAAAGACTTTTAAGAGTCCCGCTCTTAAAGCGAGCGCAGTAGATAGTCTGAATGATGTACTTGCCTCCTCACTTTCAATATTGGCCGTTTTTGTTGTAGAACTTGGTTTTCCTTATGTAGACGGAATTGCAGGAATACTAATAGCCTTTTTCATTTTCAGATCCGGGTATCAGATAGCAAAAGAAAACCTGGATTATTTAATGGGAAGGGCAGCTGATGAGCATCTGATTCTCGAAATTGCTAAAAGAGCAATGGCCGTAAAAGGTGTTGTGGGGATGAATGATCTGAGATCTCATTATGTTGGAAATAAATTTCACATCGAAATCCATATTGAAGTTGAAAAGAGCATCAGCACGGAATTATCACATGAAATCGGGAATAAAGTGAAGTACGCTATCCAGGAAATCGAAGATATTCAGCAGGTCTTTGTTCATATTGATCCGGTTTAATCGTTAATATTCCCCTTCTGCAGAGCTTCGTAGTATTTCCTGATCAATTCCTCATAATCTTTTGAATATCCCTCACGGACAGCCTTGTTCAGCTCATCTCTGAGTTTATCCCTTCCTTCTTCAGTTGAAAGGTTCAGTTCAGCAGGTGGTTTTCCTGCTATATTTTTTCCTGCATTAGATTCTCTCTGCTTTTCAAAATCTCTTTCATTTATGGATTTCTGAGCATCCAGAAGCTTGCTTAATATCCTCTCCTGTTTCTGAACAAGGTTGTCGTCCAGTTTCTCAGTATGCATATCGGTTATAACTTCCTGCATCCGGTGCATTATATCCTCGAGATTAGCAGGAATTTTTTTTGATTCACCCGACTGTTTTGCCTCTTTATTCAACTGATCAAGCGACTTTCTGATAGCATCCTGCTGCTGTGCAAGTCTCTGCAGCTGAGCCTGCTGCTGCGGTGAAAGCTGGCCCTGCTGCATCTGCTGAAGCATCTGCGTCATATTATTCAGGTTCATCTGCTGGCCGGACATCTGCTGGAGCTGCTGCATCATAGACATCATTCCGCCTCCCTGTCCTCCCTGCATCATTGATTCCATATTACCCTTCATCATAGAGGCTGCTTCGTTAAGAGATTTCATAGCGTCTTTCTGGAGACTTTTTGTACTCATTCCGTTCCTGTTCTGCATTGTCTGTACTGCCTGGTTCATTTTTCTCATTGCATCACCCAGACTTTTTCCCATTTCAGGGGATACGGCAAAAGTTTTTTGCGACAGGTCGGACATCTGCTGCATTATATTGTTCAGACTATTCTGAAGATTGCTCTGCTTTTCAGCATTTTGTCTGAACTGATCTGAATTAGGATCAAGGCCTTCTGACTCCTTTTTAAGGGCCTCCTGCTGTTTTGAAAGAGTCAGCAGGTTATCAAGGATTTTCATCATCGCATTTAATGTCTCCATCTGGCTTTGCTTCTGCATCGACTGCTGCATCTGCGAAAGCTGCATCTGCATATTCTGCATATTCTTCGATATCTGCTGCTGATTCTGCATTGCCTGCTGCTGCTGATTCTGTTGAATCTGCTGAGACGACTGCTGCGACATCTCCTGATTCTCCTGTTTATCAAACTCATCGGAAAGTTTCTGCATATCATCCGCAGGCATGTCTTTAAGTTCACTCATCTTCTTCTGCAGATCCTTCATCTCTTCCGAGAGCTTATTAAGATCCTTTGTCACCTCGTCCTGCTTTTTACTTAGCTGATCCTTATTACCCTGGTTTTTAAGATCCTTCTCATCTGTTTCCTTACTAAGATCATCCTGTTTTTTCTGTAATGCCTCGGTTCGCTTGACCAGTTCATCCATCTTCTGTTCAATCTGCACTCTCTTCAGCAGGTTCATTGTACGTTCAATACTCTTCTTAAATGCCTCTTCATCCAGCTTCATGTTCTGCATCTGTTCCTGGGTCATCTGCCTGTCCATCTTCTTAAGCACATCCTGCATTTGCTCCATCAGCTTCTTCATTTCAGGACTTGTCATTTCGTCCATCATCTTCTGAAGCTCCATATATTTCTCCATGGTCTCTTTCGAGAGAAGGTTGTTATCCTGAAGATCCTGCTGCATCTGTTTAAGTTTATCTCCCACCTTGCTTACTTTATCCTGGAGCTGCTGATATTCATCCATCGACTTTTCAATCTTTTCTTTTTCCTCCCAGGTCAATTCTTTTTTGTCCTGTTTCAGCTCCTGGTCTATCCTTTCAAATTTCTTCTGCAGTTCCTGGGCCTGTTTCAAGGTTTCATTCAAATCATTAGAAGCCTCGGTCTGCGTGTTATCCGCCCGGCTAAGCAGTTCATCAAGAGTGGGCACACGAACAGTATATGTTGATGACTTTGTGCTCTTAGGTCCATTTACATAATCATTATCAAATATTTCGAGATAATAAGTCACAACATCCTCTGCGGTGAGATCAAGGTGGGCAAGGTTCCAGATATAACTTACATCCTGACTTTTCTGTTCTTTACTGATAGGTATTTCAATATCGGAAAATTCCTTTGCAGTTTTTCCATACGTTGAAGAAGAAAGCCTGTAGCGTAAAACAAGCTTAGTAAAACCATAGTCGTCGCTGATTTTTGCCAGCAGCGGGAGTCTGTTGTCATTCGATAGAGCAGTATTTCTCCCGGGTTCTGTGATATCAATTGATGGGTATTCATCATAAAGACTTTTTATTGTATATGTAATCGGCGAAAGATTTTCATTATCGTTTTCATCGGTAATGATAATCTTATAAGAATTATCCTTTTTGATTAAGAACTTACCTTCCGCTTCATCACTATTAAGTTTCAGCCCGGTTTCTGTAGAATCGCCGAATACCAGTTTTGCATTCTTTAAATTTTTAGTTGATGTAAGGAAAATATTAACTGTTGTTCCTGCCAGTCCCGTAACATTGCCATTGTCTTTTTGAACAGAGACAGGGAGCTTTGAATATCCCGGCGGAACAACCTTAACATCGAGAGTTTTAATGATCGGGGGATCTATCACATTAATGTCATATACATCGCTGGAAATATTTTCTGCGGACGCATAATATTTTGTTGAAGAACGGATGGCTTTTAAAGGGAAATTATAAACACCGTTTGAGTCGGGAGTTAATTTCTGCATCTCAAAGTTAGTCTGTTCAACGGCCTTTTCAGCAAGAAAAACTTCTGCGGGTCTTTCCCCGATAACTTTTACCGAGATCAGGACATTGTCTCCTTTAGTAACCTGGATATTCCCGGGAGTAACTTCAAAAGCAAATTTAGCAGGTGGAATGAATTCAGAATTGAAATTCAAAACTCTGCCCGAGGCTTCGGCAAAGCCGGGCACGATCAAAAAAAGCAGCCCTGATAATATAATGATCCCTGCAGCATAGAGGAGTAATTCTTTAGCTTTTTGAAAACTAACGATCGATTCAAACTTCAGTGTTTTAGTTTTGTCGTAAACCTGGCGGAATGCAGCATCGCTCAATGAACCTGAATAAATGATGCCCGTTGAATCGGACGAGGCAAGCTGCATTGCATTTACCAGTTCATCTTTAATTTCAGGAAAGTTCCTTCCGACTCTTGATGCAGCGCTGTAATAGTCGGTCTTGCCTATAATTCCGTAAAGTTTTAAAAGAGGTATAATGAAAAGGATAATGAGTGCGGCAAGGAAAACCAACAGGGTAAAAAAGAAAAAATAAGTCCTTACAGCGGGTGAAAAATGCCCTGCCAGTTCGAGCAAAGAAAAAAACACGAACAGGATCATACCTATAAGCAGTGATGCCTGCAGACCTATTGAAGCAAAAAAAGAATATTCCTTTTTCTTTAGTCTTGATAATTTTTCTAATATCTCTTTATAATATGGTGATTCTTTACTCATATAAATATTTTATTCCGATAGAGCGTAAACTACTAAGTTGGTACCGAATTTCAATGCTTCCTGCCTTTTGGATTCAGGATCGTGATGTACTTCAGGATCTGCCCAGCCGTCGCTTGGATTCGATTCATAAGTATAATAAACTGACAGTCTTTTATCTATAAATATTCCGAATCCCTGGGGCGGTTTGCCGTTATGTTCGTGAGTTTTCGGGGGACCCGAATCAAAATTGTAGAAAATATGATACATCGGAAAATCAAATGGAAGTTCAACAAAGTCTTTTCCCGGGAACACCTTTTTAATCTCACGTCTCATTGCCTTATCCAGACCATAATCATCGTCAATATAAAGGAACCCCCCGTTTTCCAGGTACTTTCTTAGTCTCGCAGCCTCGTCTTCGGAAAAGACAACATTACCGTGACCCGTCATAAACAAAAAGGGATAATTAAAGATCTCATCAGTAGACAGATCAACGAAGGTATATTCAGGTTTTACTTCAATATTTGTATTAGCTTTAATAAAATTAAGAAGATTTACCTCTGCAGAAGGATCGTTGTACCAGTCGCCTCCGCCGTTATATTTCAATCTGGCTACCTGGAACAGCCTCCCCTCCTGGGGGAATGCTGACGCAGCAAATAACAAAGTAAACAGGATTGCTTTAACCATACTATAAATTATACTAAAAAAAGATTTATTCATTACAACTAATAAAAAAATAATTGAATATCCGGATAAAAAGAATGCAAAAAACAGCATCATTCAGACTAAATAAAACAATTGGGGTGCTAAGTGAAAATCAAAAGAAGTGACTTAAACAGACAACAAATAACAAGTTCGGATGAGTATAAAATTAGAAGACTTTGATAAAAGCTCAGGTCTCTGAACTTAGACAAGCAAAATGACTCGAAGAGTTTCCTAATCTATTTCAAAAAAATTGAGACGAAATATAAAAATGCCGGCATTTGGTGAGTGCCGGCATTTTAGCAAATCGAAGTTAGTTGGTCTGGATTTCTTTATATGTGAACCACCAGTCGTAGCCTTCAGCGGTTTTTAGTCTTTCCTCAGCACCGTCAACATCTTTCGGAGGCGGTATGATAACTTTCTTTCCGATAAGCTCATTATTAGGCCAGTTCTCAGGCATCGCAACTTTATATTCATCAGCAACCTTCAATGCCTTAAGCGCGCGTAAAACTTCATCTATCTGTCTTCCTACTTCCTGGGGATAGTAGATCATTAGTCTTATTATTCCCTGCGGATCAATTATAAACACTGCCCGTACGGTGTTTGTGCCTTTTCCGGGATGAACCATTCCGAGTTTCTCAGCAACCTTACCCATATCATCTGCAATTATCGGGAAAGGAATTTCAACCTGCAAGGTGTTCTTAATCCACTCAATCCATTTGATGTGAGAGAAAACCTGGTCGATTGAAAGTCCGATTAATTGAGCATCCAGCTTTTTAAATTCCTTAGCGCGTTTTGCAAATGCAACAAATTCAGTTGTGCAGACTGGAGTAAAGTCAGCAGGATGACTGAATAAAACTATCCATTTGCCTTCATAATCTTTTGGTAAATTGATCGTCCCTCTCGTTGTATGTACAGTCATTTCGGGGAGTTTTTCGCCTAACAGTGGGATACCTTTCCTATTCTCATTGTTTTCCATGAAATTCCTCATATAATTTTTTGATTGGAATACAGGATTAAAAAGCAAAAAATACGCCATTACCAGAGGGGTCATAGTGTTCAGAAATTCAGCAAAATCCTTTAGAAATAATACGTTACGGCTGAAATATTTTTTGTTTGTGAGAATTGACCTTCCCCTATAAGAGAAATAGAATAATAAGCAGTTTCTTTTTATTTTCCGTTTATTTAATAATCTTAATTACGGAGCTGCCTAAATGGCTAAGAACTACTGGCTCATTAAATCTGATCCCGGGGAATTTTCAATTGAGGATCTGAAGGAAAGCAAAGGAAAAACCACCTACTGGAACGGCGTTAGAAACTACCAGGCACGTAACTTTATGAGAGATGAAATGAAAGAAGGTGACCGGGTATTGTTCTATCACAGTAATGCCGATCCAAATGCAATTGTTGGTATTTGCGAAATCGCCCGGGGAGGGTACCCTGATCATTCTCAATTTGATCCCGATGATATACATTTTTTCCCATCGGCAAAAAAAGAAGACCCAACCTGGTTTATGGTTGATGTGAAATTTGTTAAACAATTCAAAAAGCCTGTAACCCTTGAGGAGATAAAGGAAAATCCAAGGCTGAAAAGTATGAGACTTGTTCAGAAAGGAAACCGGTTATCTGTTATGCCGGTCGAGAAGGATGAATTTGAGGAAGTAGTGAGGATGGGCGGGTGAGTAAATTCAAGTTCAGGTTAGGTGCAGGTATAAGTACTATCCGGATCTCTGGCTGACTTTCCACGATTTCTATAATTAATAGAATCCCGGCTTTAGCCATATATCTTCATGATTTTCTTCTGTTTTCTCTTTGACTAAAGCTGTCTTCCTCTCAGTTTTACTGTCCCCGCGACTTGAAAGTCGTGGCAAGTCAATCTTCTCATACATTATTGAGCTCCTACAAACTAATGAACTGAAGTGAACTTTAGCTTACGTTTTTATTCCAGGCGGTCTTATTAGCAACAAAATAAGTCTGCATCAATTAATTTTCCATTTATCTTCAGCATAAAATTCTTTCTTCATCAGGAAATGGGGTACCGATTCAAAAAGCGTGTGCGACCGGGAAACAATGCTGTATCCATGCCTTTCGTAAAAAGGTATTGCGGTTTCTCTTGAATGTAATATGACATATTGTGCACCAAGCTGGCGTACTTCGTCTTCAAGTTTTTTCAGTACAACTGAACCCAGGCCTGTATTCTGAAAACGCGGTTCAACTGCCATAAACCTGATCTGGGCTTCAATATCCGTATTAAAATGAGCTCTTCCGACTGCAATTGGCATACGGTCTTCCTGACAGACCATAATATGCAGGGCTCTTTCCTCCAGTTCATCCTTTTCAGACCCTTTAGGTTGTTTCCATGGTTCCCTCAGCATTCTCCACCTGAGGTCATAATAACGATCAAAATCCTGCTGAGATTCGGGTTGTGTAATAATCATAGCTGCCTCCCTCAATTTAAAATTATGAATCTGTAAATTCTATTGTACTTCCATTGTATATAATATGATAAAAGTATGCCATAAAAAAAGGGAATCAAATGACAGGAATTATTAAGAATAGGAATGAATTCGGATTCTTCTATTGAATTATCTCTATGTCGTTATTTGTCTATTGCTGAAATCGACTGACAATTTTGTCATATTCCATTTTTCCTAATCTTACAATTGTTCGTTTTTCGCTCATTTTGAAGGGGGTCATTTTATATATCTGACTCGTACTCCTCTCGTATTGCTCAGGTACTCCTCAGGTACTCAACTTATCGGAGCGCTTTCGACTGACATTTTGTCAAACGAAGTTAAAAATATCCTATGAAAATCGGACAAGAAGCATCTCAAAATTATCTTTTTCCCCTGTCAAACGAAACGCTGTTTCGCTCCCTTCTATCCCGCATTCAGCTATTTAATCGCTTTTTAGTCAAGTAATGGAATGTCATCGTCGTTATCAGCTCTGTCTAAAATTGATTTTGGAAGATTCTTTGAAGTTTTCGCACCAAGCTCCCTGATCTTATCTGCACGGCGGACAAGGTTACCGCTTCCTTCTGTCAGCTTTTTCATCGCATCTACATAACAATCCTTAGAATCATCGATTTTTTTACCGACGTTGACAAGATCCTCCACAAAGCCTACGAACTTATCGTACAATGCCCCGCTCTGCCTCGCTATCTCAAGTGCATTCCTGTTCTGGCTTTCCTGGCGCCAGATGCTTGCAATAGTCCTGAGAGTAGCAAGCAGTGTCGATGGACTGACAATAACAATGTTCATTTCGAAGGCATCGCTGAATAAAGATGCATCGTTCTGCACAGCCAGGGCGAAAGCCGGTTCAATAGGCATAAACATCAGAACAAAATCGAGACTTTCAAGTTTATAAAGATTCTGATAATTCTTACTGCTCAGGTTTTTCAGATGTGCCCTGATGGAATTGATATGATCGCGAAGTGCAAGCTGCTTTTCCCTATCAGATTCACCAGATATGAATTTCTCGTATCCGACTAATGATACTTTAGAATCTATAACCAGACTTTTATTATCCGGAAGCTTGATAATCACGTCAGGCTGATATCTTCTGCCGGATTCTGCTGTAATACTTTCCTGCAAAGAATATTCACGCCCTTTTACAAGCCCCGATTTCTCAAGAAGGCTTTCCAGTATGAACTCACCCCAGTTACCCTGTGTTTTACTTTGTCCTTTTAATGCATCTGTCAGGTTTTTAGCTTCCTGGGTAACCTGCTGGTTTAACTCTTTTAACATTGAGAGCTGTTCCTTCAATGATGCGTGCCCCTTGATGCTTTCTTTACTGCTCTCGTCAACTTTCTTTTCGAACTCGGATATTTTATCCTTAAGAGGATTAAGGATTTCATTTAACTTTTCCTTGTTCTGTTCGGAGAATTTATTTCCTTTTTCCTCAAATATTTTGTTGGCAAGGTTTTCAAATTCTTTGGTAAACTTCTGCTGAAGTTCATCGATATCGCTCTTCTGTTCCGCCAGCTTTTCTTTCAGATTATTATTTGTCTCTTCCATCCTTGAGACAGAAGATGAAAGCTCAAGTACTTTCGCTCTTTCCGTTTCCAGTTCGGCACAATTCTTTTCGAGCGAGATTTTAAGCACCTTCTCACGTTCTTCAATTCCCGATTTCTCGGATTGCGACTGGTTCAGCTGATGCCGCAGGTTTTCAAGATCTGCTCCGGTAACTGCAGATGCATACTTAGCTTTCAGAATTAACCAGCCGATTACAAAACCGATGGCCAGACCTAAAATCAAAAATACAATTTCCATTCTTATTCCAGACTTCCTGTTACTTTCTCAACTTCATCTAAAATTTCACACGATCTTACTACTTCTTTCATCTTTGTATGATCGGGATAAAGAGGACGGTCGACATCAAGGTGATCAATATGTTTTCTTATTATTTCTTTTGCTTTTGCCACGCCTTTACCTGTATTATGATCCCTGAAATCAAGCGCCTGCGCCGCTGCCATAAACTCAATTCCCAGAACACCGCAGGCATTATCGAATATCTGGGCATTTTTAATTGAAGTATTCATTCCCATCGAAACAAAGTCCTCCTGGTCAGCTGCTGCCGGAATAGATTGAATTGAAGCCGGCGCAGATAGAATTCTCTGTTCAACGATTAAAGAATCTGCAGTATACT
>Ga0075281_1000003_pt1 | contig 15820 bp, 12 predicted proteins | sample SF_Rice_10C_80N__4_FD_69766 | JGI IMG/M metagenome (GOLD analysis project Ga0075281, IMG submission 69766) | Rice paddy soil microbial communities from Twitchell Island, California, USA - SF_Rice_10C_80N_103 | ecosystem: Environmental > Terrestrial > Soil > Paddy field/soil | place: USA... | reverse complement strand
ACACGCAGAAGTTTTACCTGCATTGCAGGGGGAATGTCTCCTATCTCATCCAGGAAGATAGTGCCGCCAGATGCAATTTCAAACCTTCCTTTTCGCATTCGGTCTGCCCCGGTAAATGATCCTTTCTCATGTCCGAATAATTCGCTTTCCAGTATGTTCTCTGATAGGGCGGGAATGTTAACCGCAACAAAAGGTCCGTTTTTCCTGCTGCTTATATAATGCACTGCTTTGGCTAATACCTCTTTCCCGGTGCCGTTTTCCCCGGTAATTAAAATGGATGCATTACTTTCTGCAGCGCGTGAGGCAATACTGAGCACTTCCTCCATTTTCGGCGACTGTGAGATAAGGGAAGTCAGTTTATGTTTTTCCTGCAGCTGCGATCTCAGGTTCTTTATTTCTGATTTAAGGCTGCGGCGTTCGATTATTTTTTCAATCATAAGATCAAGCTCATCAAGGTCAACCGGTTTGGCGATATAATCGTAAGCGCCGAGTCGCATTGCTTTGACTGCGTTCTCAACTGTGCTGTATGCTGTAATGATGACAAAACTTATTTCGGGATTTATCTGTTTGACTTCTTCTAATACCTCGAGTCCTGTTTTATCCGGCATTTTGAAATCGGAAAGGACTATGTCAACCAAATTCTGTTTGACTAGTTTAATTCCTTCTCCACCTGAGCCTGCCGGGAAAACGTGATAGCCTCTCTTCTTCAGGTACCCGCTTAAAACTTCTCTCTGAGTCTGCTCGTCGTCGATTATTAAGATGCTGTATTCTTTCATTGTGGTAATACTATTTTGAATGTTGTTCCTTCGTTAAGCACACTTTCAAATGAAATAGTGCCCCGGTGCTGCTCAATTATTTTTTGCGTGATGCTCAGTCCTATTCCGGTTCCATCCTTCTTCGAAGTATAATATAAATCAAATATTTTTTTCTTCGCTTCCTCCGGTATTCCTTTTCCGTCGTCCGATATCATAATTTCAACCCTGTCATCCATGCATTTGTAATAGACGGTTATTTTTCCTCCCTCCCCAGAAGCCTCAAATGCATTTTGTACCAGGTTCATTAATGCCTGCTGCATCAGTTCAGGATCGATTTTAATATTACCCGGATTCGTGCTGAACATTCTGAAATTTATTTTTCTCCTGTCAGCCTCCGCCTGGAAAAGCTGGAAGATCCTGTCAAAATAATCCTCTGCATCAAGATCTGCAGGTTTTACTTCAAACGGTTTGGCATAGTCCAGGAACTGTTTGATTATTTTATTGATCCTTGTGACTTCACTTCTCAAAAGATTGGTGATAGTATTGAATTCATCATCATTTTCACCGGGAGAGAATTCTTTCTGAAGCCGCTGGGCAATCATTCCAATAGCATTAATTGGATTTCTTATTTCGTGCGCAACTCCCGATGCAAGCTCGCCCATCGCTGATAATTTTTCTCTGCGCTTAGCATTTTCTTCAAGCGCCTTTTTTCCTGTGATATCATCAAAGACAACAGTATAACTTTCAATATTATTTTGACTATCGTAATTAGCTGTCGGACTTATTACCAGGCATTTCTCTTCATCAGCTATCTTTAAGGTCTTCTCGATACTTTGTTCCGACCTGACGATGCAGGGTAGGAAATTAAAAACACTAATTTCACTTATATTCCTTCCCATAACTTCATCTTCTTTAAGCTTAAATAATTTTTGGGCAGAATGGTTGATAAGCGAAATGGTTAAATTACTGTTTACTACGATTACCGCCTCTTCCATATTTTTAAGTATTGAGCTGGTGAACGTTTTGAACTTTTTGAACTCTTCAGAAATTGTTTTTAGATTCTGGGAAGTAAAAACTATGCTCAGTGTAATAATCGAAATCGCAGCAAGGATAAGGGTAATGATCAGAATTCTTTGATAAGCACGATTTTCAACATTTTTTATTTCAGAAAGAGAAAGTCCGATCCTGAAAATTCCCACCGCAGAATTATCATAAGTCAATCTTTTAACTACCTCATATACATCATTACCATTGAATGGTACTGTCCTGTAGTAAACGGAATCATTCCGGAGTGCTGCCTGCAGGAAACTATCCCCGGTTACTGCATCCAGTGAATCGATGTTGGTGCTGGCTGCAAGGATCCCGCTTGTATCCTGAAGTGCTATATATTTTATTCCAGAGTTTTTTGCTATATCCTGTATTATCTTCCCAATACCGATTCTCTTCCTGAAGTTGAGCAGATCTTTCGCATCAAGATTAACTACGATGGCTCCTTTGTTTCCGGTTCGGGCAACCGCCACGGCGTATCGCTGATCTCCGCTGAACTCAGCATTCTTCAGACCGATTACTATTTCATTTTCCGAGCCGTTCAGAACGGGTTCAATTTCTTCGAAACGGTTAATATGTTCTTCTCCGTGAATATGTCCCGGCTCCGGAATACGATTAGAAAGTATCCTATCACCCGTCTTATTAAAAATATTTATCCTGTAGAGATTATTAGCTCTGCCTATGTCGATAAGCTTCTGCCGGGTAAGTTTACCAGAGGCATCCAGGTCCCTGATAAGCCTGGCATTATTCAGCAGTCTTTCGGTAATCAAATCCTCGATCTCGAAACCCGAATTAATAGTATTAACGGAACTTTCGGTTATTGTTTCAATGAGTGCGAGGGATTGTTCATTAAGAATATGGTATAGTTCACTCTTCCCCTGCTGAAGTTCGAAATAAGCGGAGGTGATCATCACGATAGCAATGATCACGGTTATTGCAATAACAGCAGAAGAGCGGAGTTTAAATTTCCATTTCACGATATTTTCCGTACAATTCTCATTCCTTAACAATCATATGATTCAGAGAATTGAAGCAGGGTTCGGATATTAGAATTCGTCGGGATGGTCGAAGCAAAACGCCTATATAGTCGAAGTAGAATTATTCTCATCCAAAATCTCCCCAAACCGAATTATTTGATTATGGCATAACCGTTGATTAAACAACTCAAACGGACGTCCCTAAAAATACTAATTTGATAAGGAGATAGAAATGAAAAACGTAGTGAAAATTCTGATGGCCTCAGGGATGGTTTTGATACTCGGGCTATATCTGAACAGCTCTGAACTGAATGCACAAAATAACCTCAAGACAGGCAAAGGATTTATAGATCTGAACAACGACGGGATAAATGATAATGCTATTGATTCCGATGGTGACGGTATTCCGAATTGTATAGATCCCGATTTTGTCGGGGTACAAAGAAGAAGCTCTAACCAGTATAGCTTCTGGTACAGGCATAACTATAAATTCAACGCAGCTCATGGAAATGGTTACGGACCAGGAAACGGATCAGGACATAGCGGAATAGGTCCCCGTAATGGTACAGGGTTTGGATCAGGATCAGGATCGGGCGCTTGTGACGGAACAGGTCCCAAAGGCCGCAGAGGCGGAAGAAGATAACAGCACTCCCTCAAACAGGCGGCAGATTTTTTCTGCCGCTTTTTTTTTACCTCCCTTCAATCTATCATATACCTTACTCATCAGGAGAAAGGAAATCCGCATTTTGTTATTTTTTCTGGTACAGTTAGAGTAACAAATATTAAGGTAGACGCTTTTGTGGAGTATTTTAAACGGAGTTCTAGAGTAGTAAACAATAACATTTTAGCGCACTGAACAAAGGGAGCGGGTAGGAAAGTGGAATATTAAACACTCAGTAGGAATATTGCGGTTATCCCGGATCCCATCGCCCACCATCCGTAGACATTCAGTTTTTCTTTCCAGATCAGGAATGCAGCAAGCGATGTTAACACTATAATCCCGATATTGACGGAGGGATATACAATCACTGCAGGCAGACTATTTAGTGCATCAAGCATAAAATATGAACTTAGAACATTTGGAATACCGAGAATTAATCCGGCTGCTATTGTCCTGTACTCCATCCTGATTTTTTTAAATATTAAATAAGAGAAAGAATATAAGAATGCAAATGAAAATATAATGAAGATAAAATAATTTTTTTCCTCCGCAGGACGCCATCCCTGGAATATCTTAAAACAAAAATCGTTGGTGCCTATAGCAATCAGCAGCAGTATGAGATAAAAGTAATCTGCCGGTTTGAAACTGCCTGCTGAAAACTTCCTGATAGAAAAATAAAAAAGGAAAATGGTGAACAGTGATAGTATTAATCCCGATAGCTGGAACAGGGAGGGGATCTCATTGTAGATGATTACAGAGAGCCCTGCGGGAATGATTACCGATAGCCTCGAACTCACCGCAGGAAGAGATGCGCCTGCCTTACTTACAGCAATTGCGAATATAAAAAAACCAATAAAGAATAATAATCCGAGCGCAGCTCCGAATAAAAATGTTGCAGTTGAATAGACAGGCTTCGTTTCGGAAACGAGTAAAATCAGACTGATAACCGAGGCTGTAAAATAATTTCCGCACAGAAGCAGCACGGGATTGCTTTTCTTCGTATCGCTGTATTTCAGGATCAGGACAATAGAAGTTGAGCAGATTATTGTTAGGAGAAGAGGAAACATATCAAAGCATTGAAAGAGGATCAGGGTAAATGAAATCATAGCTGAGCATCTTTTTCAGTTTGTCGGAATTTACGATCTTATAACTGTCATCAGTATCGATAAATTCGGGCACCGGAAGATTAAGCTTCTCTGCTGCTGCAGTATAGAATTCTTTTTTAGACGGGTGCAGATCAGAACAGGCATTGAATATTTCATTCCATATATTTTTGGTGATGACCTGGTGAATAATATTTATGCAGTCCTCACGGTGAATAAGATTAACCGGGATATTTCCGCCCGGAATATTTTTTCTGCCCGCAAAAAATTTAACAGGATTCCTGTCGGTATCAACCAGTCCGGCGAATCTTAGAATAGTCTTTTCGAATGATTGATTCGCCAATAACATCTCCTCAACAGTTTTCAGTGCTTTACCGGATTCTTTTTCGGGATGAAGTCCATCATTTTCGGTAACCATACGGTTTTCATTACCGTAAACTGAAGTTGAACTGATAAAAATTATTTTTGCAATCGGCGACCTTTTTACCTGATTCAGTATTGATTCAACTTGTTTTTTATGAAAGTTAACTTTATCATCGCCGCCGCCGGGAGGAATATTGATTACAAGTAAATTGGTGTTAAAGAAATCTTTTATATTGTTTCCCACCATTAAAGGGTTTAGCTCTATATGGAAGGGCTGAATGTTTTTTGACGATAAAAGTTTCGGTTTCTCCGGACTTTTTGTTGAACCTTTTACATGGAATCCTTTCGCCGCAAGGAATTCTGCAAGAGGAAAGCCAAGCCATCCGCAGCCGAGTATTGAGATATTATTGTTCATAAAAATTAATCAATCCTGGTATAAGTTAGGCTAATTTGAGGTTAATTGCCTGGAAGCAGAGAATTAGCTGATTTAGCGAAATACGGATTTGGCAGATTTAGAGCTGATTATATAGATGATAGTGAAGGATTAGAGATAATCTGGTAGTAATCTCATTCAACTTGTACCGATTCCTTTACGTATTGTTTTTTCTACCGCCTGCTTGAAGCTGCTCAGGTTAACAGGTTTGGAGAAGACAAATTCAATTCCGAGTTCATTGTAATCGGTAATTATCTGCCTGTCGATATCGCTGCTGAGTATCATTACAGGCGGCTTACCCTTCATCTCAAGTTTCTTAAGTGCTTTAACAAATTCATAACCGTCCATAACCGGCATTTTGTGGTCGGTTATTACTATTGCAGGCGGATATTCGAGTATCTTTTCTAAGGCTTCCTCTCCATTTGAGGCAATGTCGACTGTATAATCCGGGGTGATGCTTTTGAGTATCTTGGAATAAAGAAGCCTGTCGGTTTTATTGTCATCCACCAGAAGTATTACGGAAGAAGCTACCGGAACTGTAAAAATAAATTCTGTGCCGGTGCCGTATTCACTTTCAACCCGAATCTCTCCGCCATGTTTTTCGATTATCTCTTTCACCAGGGAAAGACCAAGACCTGTTCCTTTTTCACCTGCCGTGCCCTCGGAAGAAAACTTTGTATCTACATTGAAAAGCTTGTTGAGATTTTCTTTTCTTATACCGGTTCCGGTATCCTTCACACTGAACTCGTAAAACCGGGTTTGTACCGCTGGCCTGCCCGAGATGGTTATTCTTCCTCCCGCCCGGGTAAACTTAATCGAGTTAGAAATAAGATTGTTGAAGACCTGGAGAAATAATCCTTTATCGGCAAAAACATAAAGATCATCTTCTACTTCGGATACTATCGAAATATTTTTCTGAATAGCAGTTCCGATAAGAGTATTAATGGAGTTCTCTATAATTTTACCTGCTTCAGATTTCTCAGGTTCAAATTTAATCCTGCCTGTTTGTATACGCGTCCAGTCAAGCAGTGAATTAACGAGCAGAAGCATTGATTGTGATGACTCGCGTATAAACTCAATATACTGCCGCTTCTCCTCTTCATTAAGACCTTCATCATTCAGCAGGAGATCTGTAAAACCAAGTATCGAGCTGAACGGAGTTCGCAGGTCATGCGAGATAATAGATATAAAACGGTCTTTTGTCTCGTTGAGTTTAATAAGATTGTCCGTAGACCTTTTCAGCTCATCCTGTGCTTTTTTCCTGAGAGTAATATCGCTTATAAGTCCGTACATTTTAATTATCAATCCATCTGCAGAACGTATAAGATTTATTTTATTCCTGATCCAGACGACATTCCCTTGTTTATTAATAATTCTAAGTTCAAATTCATCAGAATTCTGAATCCTGCTATTTAAAAGTCTCTTGAGGTGACGCTTAGCTTCATCAAAATCATCCGGGTGAATTATTTTTAATATCAGCCTTGATTCGGTAAGGAAATCAGTCTGTGAATACCCGGTTATTCTTTCAACGGAGGATGTATAAAAAACAGGACGGAGGATCGAGCCGGTCCTTTCAAATGTATAGAGGAAATCATCTATGTTCTCAGTTATATTCCTGTATTTTTCTTCCGATTCCCTTATTGCCTGCTGTGCACGCTTCCTTTCCGTAACATCCCGTGTTACAAAGACAACGTATGTTTTTCTATCCTGCACAAATGTGGATGATGCAACCTCGGTGAAGAATCTGCTGTTATCCTTCTTCCTGCCGAGGAATTCGAATCTTCCCGGGGCATTTTTCTTCATTTCAAGAAGTTGCAGGTATTCGGCAACCCTGTATATATCATCGTTTGAAACAAGGTCAAGTATCTGCTGTCCCATAAGCTCGGTGCTGTTTCGGTAGCCGAATATTTCGGTAAAAGAATCATTGCAGAGGATAATCTTTCCCTGACTTGAAAGCGCTATCCCATCTGTAACCGATTCAAATATCGCATTGTATAATTCAAGCTTTTTATCAACAAGATATTTATCAGAGATATCAACAAAATAGACTGTAAAGAATTTCCTGCCGGTTTTTTCATTAACGGACGAGGTAAAATAGGCAAGAGTTGGGATCCTGTTTCCTTTATTATCAACAAGGGGGAGCTCTATCCTTGTTTTCCTCTGGTCGAACAAACTAAGGTCAAATACATTTGCTGTTAGGTAATCGGGTGAAATAAAATTTGTAATATTACGTTCAATAATTTCTTCATCTCTGTAGCCAAGTTTTTCGGTGAATGTATTATTGACATAGAAGATATCTCCGCTTACATCCATCGAACAGATAAGTTCGCCCGCCTGGTTTATAATCGATCTGAATGTTTCCTCGGACGATTTTAATCTCGATTCGAAAACAGCCCGGTCGGTTATATCCGAACAGCTGATAATAATGGGATGAGCGCGGTTTTTAGTAAGAGCAAATTTAACTTCGTAAGTTTCTTTCTGTTTATTCTCTTTAAAAAGAGACAGGGAAGTCTTCCAGTACCCCGACTTTTCAAGCTCATCTTTAATTTTATTGAAATACGATTTATCGAATTGGCCGATTATATCGCCGACGAATTTTCCGTAGGAATCCGGTAGAGTATTAAAACATTTTTCAGCTGCATTATTAAAAAACTTAATATCTCCTTCGAATCCTGTTGTAAGGATAGGCTGCGGGATATCTCTTGCGGCCGTTGCATATGCATCGAGTTTACTCAGATCGTCCTTGAGACGGCTGATCTCTTTTTCCAGGGAGGTTACGTTCTCAAAAAACAGGTAGATGAATTTTATCTGCCTGTGTTTTGTCTGGTAAGGAAGAATCCTGCAGTTGTAGGAGTGTCTGTTTCCATTCTTTTTAATCTCAACATTTAATTCTTCCGGGGATCTGTTTTCTATAGATCTGTTTATTAGGGGAAGGAGCTCATTGACTGTTTCTTCCGGAAATACGGCCGATAAGGGTCTGTCATTTACCGGCTGTTCCGATGAAATTAATTGAAAGGAATCCTTTCCCGATAAATATTTTACATGCAGATGTGTATCGAGTATTAAAAAGATATCATAAAAACTGTCGGCAATCTTATTAATCCGGCCTGCAAGCTGGAGGTCATCCTCTTCAGCCAGTTTCAGAGTTTTAATATCTTCAATGATTAAGATGCCGCCGGCGAACTGACCATCGGCAAAAACAGGTGAGGCTTTCACGAAAAGGGATATGAGGCCCTGCAAAGAGGAAGATGTACTTATGATCTCTTTCTCAAAAGAATAACCCTCCTTTAATTCAAGCAGTTCTTCTCTTATGCTCGTTCCTGGAAACAAATCCTGATCAAGGATGTTCAGACCTGTGAGCGAAAAGGAATCGATGTTATAGAGGACTCCATACCGGGAATAATTTTCATTAACAAAATCGATTTCCCAGTCAGCAGAAAATGTTAAAATCCCTACCGGAGCGTTTTCTAGAACTTTAAGTAGATAATCTTCCCTGTTCGTAAATCCTGTATTATCGGATATATTTTGCATTGTTTTTATTTTTCATCAAAGAGCTATGCCTGTAACATCAATTATCATGCTATCCAGGGACGAGCGATGGAATATAGTTTAAGCATTGGTAAGTTGTTCATTTATAATAAGTTAGGTGCGATCTAATTATGTAAAGAAATTCAGCAAAAATTAAGCTTAACTGGACAAATGTATCATTTTGGATTTAATAGATCAATTCATTTCATAAGGGAAATATCAGGATTCGCTAGCCCTTAACTGTTCAAATAGTACTTTTTAGCGGCCTGTATGGATTCGGTCACAGTTGCATGATCTTTAATGCAAATTCCAGCCCCAACAGCCTTTCCCGTGTTGTTCAAAGATAATCAGCAAAAATATCAGTCTGATAATCTTTCTTCCAGGCCCTTCAGTTCCTGTTTCAGCTCAGCCGGCAATCTATCGCCGAACTGCTTATAATAATCTTCCATTTCTTTAGCTTCCTTGCACCATTCATCTTTATCAACCGAAAGAATTCTCTGAAGATTTTTATCTGGGATATTCACACCTGAGAGATCAAGAGACTCCCTGGTTGGAATATATCCAACGGCTGTCTTTCTTGCACCTGCCGTTCCATCGCACCTGCCGAATATCCATTTAATAACCCTGATGTTATCACCAAATCCTGGCCAGAGAAATTTTCCTTCTTCATTTTTCCTGAACCAGTTAACATAAAATATTTTTGGAAGCTTGTCGTCATCGCCTTTTTTGCCTATATCCAGCCAGTGGTTAAAATAATCCCCCATATTGTATCCGCAGAAAGGCAGCATAGCAAATGGATCGTGCCTTAATTTTCCCATTACACCTACAGCAGCTGCTGTCATCTCCGAAGATACTGCCGAGCCCACAAAAGTACCATGCTGCCAGTTGAATGCCTGGTAGACGAGGGGAATAGTTGAGGCTCTCCTTCCTCCGAAAATAATGGCAGAGATGGGAACACCCTTAGGGTTTTCCCAGTCAGGGTCTACAACTGGGCACTGGGATATCGGAGCTGTGAATCTTGAATTAGGATGGGCTGCATTTTCATCCGAGTCGGGAGTCCAATCATGTCCCAGCCAGTTCAAGAGCTTAGCTGGCTTCTGTTTTGTCATTCCTTCCCACCAGACATCTCCGTCGGCAGAAAGAGCTGTATTAGTGAAAATCGAATTCTTTCCTATTGTAAGCATTGCATTGGGATTTGTATCCATTGAAGTCCCCGGTGCTACACCGAAGAATCCGGCTTCGGGATTTATTGCATATAGCCGTCCGTCTTCACCGAATTTCATCCATGCAATATCGTCGCCTATAGTTTCCACTTTCCAGCCGGGCAAGGTTGGAGTAAGCATTGCAAGATTTGTTTTTCCGCATGCGCTTGGAAAAGCCCCGGCTATATATTTTTTTTCACCCTCGGGATTTGTAATACCTACAATCAGCATATGCTCAGCAAGCCACCCCTCTTTGCGTGCCATCGATGAAGCGATGCGTAGTGCAAAACATTTCTTTCCGAGCAGAGCGTTGCCGCCGTAGCCGCTTCCGAAAGACCATATACTTTTTTCTTCGGGGAAGTGGACTATGTACTTCGTATTGTTGCAAGGCCAGGGTACATCTTTAGTGTTATTATTGAGGGGCATACCTACAGAATGAAGACATTTAACAAAACTGCCGTCGCCGAGTATCATAAGAACTTCATCTCCGATGCGCGTCATAATCTTCATATTACAAACTACATATGGTGAATCGGTTAACTGAACACCGATATGAGAGATCTTTGAGCCAAGGGGACCCATACTGAATGGGATGACGTACATTGTCCTTCCCGCCATACATCCTGAAAATAATTCCTTTAAAGTTTCCTTCATTTTCGCAGGATCCTTCCAATTATTGGTGGGACCAGCATCCGCTTCTTTCTCTGAACAAATGAATGTACGGTCCTCTACTCTCGCTACATCTGAAGGATCGGAATGACAAAAATAACTGTTGGGTCTGAGTTCCTCGTTCAGCCTTGTAAAGGTTCCGCTCCCAATGAGTTTCTGAGCCATCTCAATGTACTCCTCTTCAGAACCATTACACCAGTAAATAGATTCGGGCAGACACATTTCTGCTATTTCATTAACCCAATCAGTTAATTTTTTATTCTGAACCATAGTTAACCTTTCAAAATTATTAATTCATGACCAAACAGGAATTCCTTTCCGGGATGCCTGTTTTCCGTAAGTCTTTTTGTAATTTGATCCTATCGAATTTTTAAAGATAATATTTCAGCCTCAGGTAACAAAATTTTTAATCGGGCGATATCGCTAAAAAATACCCTGAATGTAAAAATTTATTAAATTTGCTCCACTATTAATATGAGCAGAAGCAATATGTTCCTTTTCCTGCAGTACATCGGAATTAAAGCGATAAATTTTTTCAGAGAAATGGGGCAGGTATCCCGGCTTCTCTGGGGTATCATCATCAGCTTTCCATCCATTCCGCGCAGCAGGAAGATCATCTTCTACCAGATGGAGCACATTGGGGTTAATTCCCTTCCGCTTGTATTAATTATTGCCGTATTTACGGGTGCTGTAGCCGCATGGCAGGCTGCCTATCAGCTGAAAGGAGTGGCTCCGCTCTCATTTTTAGGTGCCGCTACTAGCAGGGCAATCGTAACAGAACTTGGACCTGTCTTAACAGGAATTGTTATTGCAGGACGTGTAGGAGCGTCTATAGCTGCAGAGCTCGGCACGATGAAAGTAACAGAACAGATTGATGCCCTTGAGACAATGGCAATCAGCCCTGTAAGATACCTTGCGATGCCCCGTTTCCTTGCCGCAGTATTAATGATGCCGCTGCTTGTAACCTTTGCGAATGTAATTGCTGTGCTCGGGGCCTACATAGTTTCAAACTACTTCCTGGGTGTTTCATATGCAGTTTACTTCTCGTCAGTCAAGCGGTTTTTCGAGATTCCCGATTTCGTATCAGGTCTGGTAAAAACTATAGTTTTCGGAGGAGTTACATCACTTCTTGGGTGTCATATCGGCTTTAGAACCGAAGGTGGTGCGGAAGGTGTCGGTTTATCGACTATCCGTTCATTCGTGATGTCCGCAGCACTGATTTTAATATTGGATTATATACTCTGGATGCTCATTTTTTGAAAATAATGAACTGAGCCCGCCATCATACCGGTATAAATAATTTGGGTTTATATTCTTTTTAGGTGCTGTGGTTTTTTGATTTACAGCCAAAAATCTGTTAATCAATTCTCAAATGCCCGGTAGCCCTCCACCGGGCATTTCAGTTTAATTTCTCATAAATTTTATGTATAATTAGTCAAATTAATTTTTATAATTTAGGTGCCTGCCATGGATAAAATAAACTATCAAATTAAAGAAAGAGCTGAGAAAGTTGTTCTACCCGATAACCTGGGATTCGGAGCTATATTTACTGATCATATTTTTGAAATGGACTATAACCCGAAACAAGGCTGGCATAATCCTGTTATTAAACCTCTTGAAGATCTTTCTATTCATCCTGCTACTATGTTTATTCATTACGGTCAGGCTGTATTTGAAGGACTGAAGGCTTATAAAACGGGGAACGGGGATGTTGTTATATTCAGACCCGATGAACATTTTAATAGGCTAAACCGTTCTTCAAAACGAATCTGTATTCCGGAAGTAGATGTTGATTTTATGCTCCATGCTCTGAAAGAACTTATAGCTATCGAACAGAACTGGATACCAGCCAGGAGAGGTGAGTCCCTCTATATCAGACCATTTATTTTCGGCACAGATGAAATATTGGGTGTCCGTCCTTCTATAACATATAAACTGGTTATACTACTTTCACCGGTAGGTGCTTATTACCCGGAGGGATTTAAACCGGTGAAGATACTTGTTCAGGATGATTATGTCAGAGCAGCAAGAAAAGGTTTGGGTGAATGCAAAACTCCTGCTAATTATGCAGCAAGTCTTCTTGCAGCTCAACTGGCAAGGCAGCAGGGATTTACACAGGTATTATGGCTTGATGGCGTTGAACAGAAATATATTGAAGAAGTAGGCACGATGAATATATTTGTAAGGTTTAAGAATGAGATAGCTACTCCAAAATTAACCGGGAGCATCCTTCCGGGAATAACAAGGAAATCGGTCCTTCAGATACTAAACGATTGGGAAATGAAAGTATCAGAAAGACTGATCCTGATGCAGGAAGTCATTGATGAATATAAAAAGGGAAATGTGCTTGGCGTTTTCGGAACAGGGACCGCTGCCGTGATATCGATGGTTGGATTGGTTAAATATAAAGATCTTGAAATGAATTTCACCGATGACGAATTTGCATTAAAACTTTTCAATGAGATTACTTCTATTCAATACGGTGTTAAACCCGACCGCTACAACTGGCTTAGTTACGTGGAAAAAAAACAGGTTGAAGTTTAAACCCCTTTAAATTCCTTTCTCTTTGTTTATAAAGGCTGCCCTGAAAAGCAGCCTTTCTAAAAAAATTAAGTCTTCCTCAGAATAATATTTTTCATAAAAAAATTACCCTGCCTCTTGACAAGTGCACATCTGTGCACTATATTAGCAGTGAACAATTGAGCACTATAATGAAAAATGAATTAACAGAGAGACAGCAGGAGATTTTGACCTTTATTCATCAATTCCGAAATGAAAACGGATACCCTCCCACTTTAAGAGAAATTGGTAAAAAATTCCAAATATCATCCACTTTCGGAGTTAAACGGCACCTTGATGCACTGGTCAAAAAAGGTTATCTGAATGTAGAAAGCAATGCTAGCCGGGGGATCTCAATCCTCAGGGATAACCAGTTTCCTGACCAGGAAAGGGACAATATCTTCCGTAAAGTTCCTATTATTGGCCGTGTCGCTGCCGGTTCACCTATACTTGCAATAGAAAATATTGAGGGAAGCATCGTTATCGATCCTGCCTTTATTAAGAAATCGCAGGACTGTTTTGCGCTGAAGGTTAAAGGTGATAGTATGGTGAATGCAGGTATATTCGAAAATGACCTTGTGATCGTTACCCCACGGAATGATGTATCCAATGGCGATATTATCGTTGCTATGCTGGAAGATGAAGTCACAGTTAAGACTTTTGAGAAGAAAAATGAAGTAATAAGACTTCTTCCTCAGAACGATAATTATGCTCCAATAGAAATAGATAAATCACAGGAATTTAAAATAGTAGGCAAAGTAACCGGAGTTGTCCGGTGGTTAAATTAAATTGGAGTAAAAATGAAATCACAATTATTTTCATCAGCTATAATGAACAGAAATCGTATCAAATTTTTGTATCAGCTGGATGAAGTGGTGCTGGATCCGTATTACATAACAATTGAGAAAAACGGCAGGAAAGTTATTTACGGCAGAATGAACAATTCAAATGAAATTAAAAAGTTCGAGTACGACAGGATCGCAAATATCAGAATACTGAAAAGCATGAAGTTTTCACCCATAATACCTTTAATGCCGAGAGCAGTTTAAGGAGGCTAATAAAATGAACGCTCTGAAACGAAAAAACATAGATTACCTGATTGAACAATTCTGGAAAAACGGTTACATGACAGTCAGCCGAAAGTTTGGTACATACCTGCCGGAACCTGAAAAGATCGGCGGCTTTGATGTGGATATAATTGCCAGACAAGTGAAAGACTATGCTTTAGGTATTACTATATCTGAAGATGACTTTAAGGATCCACAGCTGCTTGAAAGGATATCCTACCTTGCAACAAGACGCACAAAATTTACTCAAAAGAAGGTTCTGCTTTATATCGGTGTCCCCGAAGAGCATATACTTCTTGCAAAAGGATTAATTGATTCACTTTCGAATGAAATCAAAGCTAATATCCGGTTGTTTAATATAGTGGATAAATCACTTCCGCAGTTAGACCGTTCGCACGAAACCCGTAGAGCTCCCATTTCCTGATTAACCGGCCTCCAGATAGCCTCGTTACGGGCTAACCTCTTTTTGCCTTTTATTAATTTCCCTGCGCCGTATATTTGTATGCGAAAACCCTGTGGTAAGACTGTTTGTATACCTTGACATTCAGAGGGGTTAGGGTTAATTTTACACGCTTAATCAATTTTTAGGACGGAATTTGGTCAGACATACCGAACAAGATGAAAAACTTCAGCAGGACTTAAAAAATTCAGGAGAAATTCCGGTTCATATAGCAATAATAATGGATGGAAACGGCAGGTGGGCACGCAAAAAAGGATTGCCGAGGGCTGCCGGTCATAAACGCGGCGTTGATACCGTCAGGGATATTGTTGAAGCATGTGCACAGATAGGTGTAAAGTATCTTACCCTCTATACATTTTCAACTGAAAACTGGAAAAGACCAAAAGATGAGGTCTCTACTCTTATGAGGCTTCTGCTGAAAAGTCTGAAAGACCGTACAGATGAACTGATGGAAAACGATATCAAGCTTACAACAATCGGTGATATCGAGTCTCTTCCTGCAGAAGTATGTCACAGGCTGAAAGAGGATATTAAACGAACGGCAAAAAATAAAAAGATGACCTTGAACCTTGCCCTGAGCTACAGCGGCAGATGGGAAATCCTTGAAGGCATCAAAAAAATTTCCGAAAAAGTTTCCGCAAATGAACTATCTATTAATGACATTAACGAAGAGACATTTTCCGGTTTTCTGACCACTCAGGATATGCCTGATCCTGATTTACTGATAAGAACCAGTGGGGAATTCAGAGTAAGTAATTTTCTGCTATGGCAGATTGCCTATACCGAATTTTACATTACCGATGTTTTCTGGCCTGATTTTAAAAGGGTCCATCTCTATGATGCAGTAAAAAGTTTTCAGAAAAGAGAACGCAGATTCGGTAAAGTAAGTGAACAAATAAAAAAGAATGATAAAGGCTTAAAGAATGTCTCAACCCTTCCCAAAGAAACTGTTTAAATATTCATACCTGATATTAATTGTGCTCCTGGGATGCAGTT
>Ga0075281_1000002_pt1 | contig 21172 bp, 14 predicted proteins | sample SF_Rice_10C_80N__4_FD_69766 | JGI IMG/M metagenome (GOLD analysis project Ga0075281, IMG submission 69766) | Rice paddy soil microbial communities from Twitchell Island, California, USA - SF_Rice_10C_80N_103 | ecosystem: Environmental > Terrestrial > Soil > Paddy field/soil | place: USA... | reverse complement strand
GTAATATTAAAAGAATAAACGGTCAGATGGAATCTTCTTAAACTATTTTGGGGATTTTCGAATTCAATTTCAAAACTGGCGGAATCAGCATCATTATTTAATTCAGTTTTTACAAAGAATTCTTCAATATCAAAATGCGAGGCAACTGCACGCCTGAGAACATCAATTCTGGACTCTATGTTAATCTTATTGTTCATCTATTCATATCTTAAAGTTATCAATGTCCTCCCGGCGGCCCATTATTACCAACAGGCAATCAGGCATCAGCCTGAATTCGGCATCAGGCATCAGGTAAAATTTATCCTGCATTATATCTTTAACCGCAATAACAAGCAGATTAAACCTTGAGCGGAGTTTTATCTGCTTAAGTGTTTTCCCCACAAAATCCTCAGGGGCTGCCGCCTCGACGATGCTGAACTCGGAGGTAAGAGGTATATGCTCCAGCAGATTGGCAGACGACAGTTTTTGTGAAAGGGCGAGGGCAATATCCTTTTCAGGCAGAATTACTTCATCGGCACCCATCAGTTCGAGTATCTTAGCATGGTTTTCATTTATTGCCTTCACAATTATTTTCCGGATCTTGCGTTCCTTAAGATAATGTGCAGCAAGAATACTTGCTTCCATATTCTGACCGATGCTTATAATAACTGCATCCACTGAAGCCGTTACAAATTCATCAAGTACCTTCTTGTTTTTAGCATCGGCAATAACAGCATCGGAAACATAATCTTTTATCTCATCGATCTTTACCTGATCTATATCAATTGCCAACACCTGGTGGCCTCGTTTGGACAGTGACCTTGCAACATTAAATCCGAAGTTGCCAAGGCCGATTACCACAAATTGTTTCAACTTATTTCTCCTTTTTATCCGATTAAAATATCCTCTTCAGGATAGCTATAACCATTAACTGCATTTCCTTTCAATAAAGAAAATCCCAGGACAAGGGGGCCAACCCTGCCGAGAAACATTGTGAGTGTTAGTAAGATCTTGCCTGTTACCGAAAGTCCTGAAGTTATTCCTGTAGAAAGCCCAACCGTTCCAAAGGCAGATACAGTCTCAAATAATATTCTTATAAATGAAGCATTTTCTGTCCCGCAGAGAATAATAACAATTACAGCTATCCAAATAAGACTAATACCAGTCAATACGGTTACACTTGATATTATTTCATTGTTAATTTTTCTTTTGAAGAGCACGGTGTCTTTAAGTCCCCGAAGGACTGAATAAATATTTTTAATTATAACACCGAATGAAGTTGTTTTGATTCCCCCTCCTGTGCTGCCCGGCGACGCTCCAATAAACATAAGGATAATTATAATGAGCAGGCTTGATTTAGTCATTGAGCCTATATCGATTGTATTAAACCCCGTAGTTGTAGAGGCTGAAATAACCTGGAACGAGGCATCGAGAGTTTTATTTCCGACTGAATCCGAAAACCGGGAACCTTCAATTCCGAAGACAAGGACTGTCCCGGCCAGTATAAGCAGTACCGTAAGCGACAATACTACTTTACTATGAAGTGACAAATTTGCGGGATTGATTTTTCTTATTTTTTTAAGAGTGAAGTCATAAACATCATAGAGGACAAAAAAACCGACTGCACCAGCAATACATACAAGATCAATTACAATATTGAGATATAGACTATGACCATACGAAGTGATGCTATCGCTAAACAGTCCAAACCCTGCTGTGCAGAACCCGGATACAGAGTGGAATAAACTGACATAAAGCGCTCTTGAAAACGGAAAAAAAGCCGACCAGTACATATACAGGCCGAGTGTTCCGAGCATCTCGATTATAAATGTAAAAACAAACACTATTTTTACAAAGTGCGTCATATCTATTTTCAGAGGTCTGCCAAGCGATTCCCTTAGTATTTTCCTTCCCCGCAAAGAAATCTCCTTTTTCTGTCCAATGAAAACCATGACAATAAAAACCATATAACCCAGTCCCCCGATCTGTACAAGAATAAGTATAACCCATTGACCAAACAGGGTATAATAACTTCCTGTATCAACAACTACCAGACCCGTAGTTGAAACACCTGATGCTGCTGTAAATAGTGCATCAACGAAAGGCTGTGACGCACCATTAACGCTTGCTTCAGGAAGCATAAGCAAAAAAGTACCCATCAGTGTAATCAGTAGAAAACCCAACACAAGAAACCTGAGAGGTGACAAACTTTTATAGAGCCGATTGAACATTTTATTTCTTTTATATAAGCAATAATCAAGAAGGCTAAATCAAGGAATGTACCACCGCAGAATCTCTTTACACAAGCATAAATGATCACCGCTGAGGCTTCAGAATTGCACCAATCACTCCAAAATGAAAAAGAGTTTTTCATAATGGAAGGGTTGGTCTGGTTAAAAAACGCCAAACTCCGTTCGGCAGGGGTTAATTTTTCTGCACAGTATTTGATCTTATCATAAGAAAAAAAGGCTGTGGATTATGGAACCGGGTGATGAAAAAATGAATCTGAGTTCAGGAAAGCAGTATTTCTTTTCTACTGTAATAATGTTTTTCTTTATAACAATCCTGTATACTGTGCAGGATAGCATAGGCTATGAAACTGTATCTATGATCCTGCTGCTGATAATATTCATTCTGCCGATATTCAATTTCAGTAAAGGTCCGATAATTTTAGCGGCGGTGATCAGTGGGCTTGGATGGGATTATTATTTTATTCCGCCTCATTTTACAATGTACATAGGCAGGACAGAAGACGTAGTTATGCTGTTTTTATTTTTTATTGTGGCGGTTACAAATGGAATACTTGCATCTAAAGTCAATACACAGAAGGTGGAGATGCTGAAAGTTGAAAGAAGGCTGAAATCATTATATACGTTGGTGAAGAGGCTGTCGCATTTCGAAACGCGGGATGAAAAATTAAGTGAGGCAGTGAAAATTATCCGGGAGGTTTTTGGTTTAGATAGTACGGTGCTGCTTGTCAGCAAAGGAGAAAAGTTAAGCAGGACACCTCTTTCATCGGGCACTTTCGTTGTGGATGAACTGGAATGGCTTGCAGCAGATGCGTCTTTTAAGATGATGATGCCTGCAGGTAAAACAACCAATACCGTCAGCAATGCGGAAGCATTATATATCCCCGTAATAAATTCAGACAATAAGGCAGAGGTGATTATAGGAATAAGATTAAGCGATGAAATTTTGCCTGATAAAGATGAGATGGATTTTTTAAGAATATTTGTTGCTGAGTTAAAATCCTGCCTTACAAGAGTTCCCGATTATTCAAGTCCATAGGACTGAAGCTTCCGGTAAAGTGTTGTAAGACCTATTCCCAGGATTTCGGCAGCTTTGGTTTTATTTCCACCCGCTTCGTTGAGAATTTTAAGTATATGGCTTTTTTCAACCTCTTCAAGATTTCCGGAAGATGTATTTTGTTTTAAAGAATTTGAGACATCTTTCGGAAGCAAGTCTGCTGACAACTGGCCATCGGAGAGTATAACTGCCCTCTCAATTATATTTCTCAACTCACGTATATTGCCCGGAAATGTATAGTTAATAATAGCCGGGAGGAAGTTATCAGAGACGTTATTTATTTTCTTATTCAGTTTTTGAGAAAATAAAAAAATGAAAAAATCAGTCAGCTCTTTAATGTCATCTTTTCTTTCACGCAATGGAGGAATATCGATCTTTACAACTGAGATGCGGTAATAAAGATCATCCCTGAAATTCCCTGTTTTAATTTCCTCCTCAAGGTTCCTGTTTGTAGCAGCAATAATTCTTACATCAACTATCGTGGGTTTAGTATCCCCTGTTTTAATAAAACTATTTGTTTCAATTGCTCTGAGGAGTTTGGCCTGCAGGGAAATTTCAAGCTCTCCTATTTCATCAAGGAAGAGCGTTCCGCCATCCGCTTCCTCAAATAATCCCTTTTTATTTTTATTGGCGCCTGTAAAAGCACCCGCGGTATAACCGAACATTTCAGATTCCAGCAGATCTTTTGAAAAAGCACTGCAGTTTACAGCTACAAAGGGATGTTTTTTCCTTTTACCCGAATAATGAATTGACTGAGCGAATATCTCCTTCCCTGTTCCCGTTTCGCCGATTAACAAGACGGGTGTATCCGTAAGGGCAACCCTGGTGGAAACATCCACAGCATGCCTTATTGCCTGTGAATTCCCGGTAATATTATCAAAACTGTATTTTTGTCCCACCTGTTTTTCAAGATGAGCTAATCTTTTATGCAGAGAAGCTTTCTCGAGAGCGTTCTTAACGACAGGTACGATCTTACTATCCTCATCCCCTTTGGTAATATAATCGAAAGCTCCTTCTTTGATTGCTTTTACACCATCTTCTATTGTACCATAAGCCGTAAGAACGATAATCTCTGTCAAAGGATTAATTTTTTTAATTTCCGGGATGAGATTCAATCCGTTCACATCGGGAAGTCTCACATCAGTGATAACGAGAGGATGTTCTTCTTTCCTGAACGAAGTTAATCCTTCGCGTCCGGTACTAGCTGTATCTATTTTATAGCCTTCAAGTGAAAGCAGCCGTGCCAGAAGAGTTCTTAATTCAGGCTCATCATCGATGATTAATATATTTTTTGACATTTCAACTTTAAATTAAGCTAAGGGAAAATGAAGGACAAGCGCACAGTATAACAATTGGGGGGCCTGCGGGACTTTCCAAAATGAACAATCTAAATCTTCCTGCGTATCGGCAGATAGATACCGGCACGCAGGTGATGATCCTACGATTTTTCATCGGGGTTCGGCATAATGGGGATGCGGGGCTGTTTGGCAAATGAGAAGGAGAGCTGTTCATACCATGATTCATCCGAGCCTGTCATTCCGAGAATCTTATTCCAGAGAATCACAGGAGGGCCGAATTCATGCCAGTCGACTTCCAAAACCCTTATTCCCCTCCGCCTCATTTCATTTACCAGTTTTTTATAGTTTTTATCGAGATGCTGCAGGTAATCCAGAGGTACTCCTTCTTCTTCGGATCTCGATCTTGTGTTCATACGCCGGTGACATTCTTCCGGAGAGACATTCAGATAAACAAAAATATCCGGAGGCATTATGTCGCGGCTCATATTCCTGAAAACATCGAAATATAAATCGAATTCCTCCTGCGTCATAAATCCTCTTTCCATAGCAGTGGTAGCAAAAACTGTGTCGCCGTAAATTGGCCGGTCCTGTATAATGGTTATTCCGTTCTCTCCCCAGGCCCGTTCAACCGCAAGTCTATGCTGTTCGTATCTCTGGCAAAGCATAAACATCTGCATTTCGAAACCGCCGCCGGTATTTTTACCAGTGATAAGATCATTATAATAATGCGACAGGAAGTGTTTGAACCTATCCGTGTGTGTAGGTTCTTCCAGCACTCTTGTCTGCCTGCCCCTTGAACTTGACGCGGATGCAAGAGCATGGCATGCGTTAGTTTTACCCGCCCCGATGTTAGCATCCACGGTAATAAAAAGACCATCTTTTTTAACTGAACTCATTTATGTTCCTGTTTAAGCAATGTTAATAATTTTATAATTGGACATAAGTACTTAACCAAACATGTAAAAATAAACAATTTCAACCGGTATATGTTCCGGAATAATTTTTCCACATCAGAATATATTGCGATTTTAAGTTTACAGAGGTATGCATTTTTTGCATTTTTTATTTTTAAATTAGGATATAGTATTACCAGAGGAACTATCATGATACCGGACGAGCTCATCAAAGCAAATAAAGCCATTACGAAGCTGAGGTACGAATTCGAAGAATATGATTCAGCTGAAACAAAGGAAGTGCTGGATGTACTGCAGTTTCATATGTTCATGGTGATAAGTTATTTCAATAAGCCGGAGCTGGATGCGAATGATGTTAAAAAAAGGCTGATTGAGAAACTTGCGGGAGCGTTTTAATAAGAAAAAGGATTAAAGGAAGAAGATAAAAGATCATTTTGCAGCCAGTCATTTCAAAGCCGTGTTATTCTGTTCCCACTCTCTTTCCGCTACTCTTTAAATGAAATTAAATGTAATTTATTAATCTATTTAAATCCTCTACGATCATCATTGGAGATAACGATGAAAAAAATTCTGCTGCTTACAGCACTTCTAACCTTTTCGATTCCCTTTTTTATTTCAGCACAGAACCTTAGGGAACTATTTCAGAAACCTCTCGAAGCAAACCCCGAACCCTGGCTGGATAAGATGCATTATGATGAACACAATTTTGTACCTCGCGGCGAAATGCCTTCTATATTCGACAACCTGAATATTTCAGCTGAAACTCATCCGCAGAACGAACCCTCTGTTAAAATTAGCAGGAAGGATCCGAACAGAGTTGTGGCGGCGTGGCGCGATTTCAGAACCGGAGTTTCTCCTGCCCTTCGCAGGATAGGCTATAGCTATTCAACCGATGGAGGACAAACCTGGTCTGTTAGTCAGCTTACTCCCCAGATAATCCCGACCTGCGCCCTGTCGAGCGATCCTGCAGTAGCCACGGATACAGCAGGCAATTTTTATATAGTGACGGTTTCACTGAACGATAATAACGGCAATGGGGAGTTGTGGCTGTTTAAATCTGTTGACGGCGGAGTTACATTTGATTCAGTCTACCAGCTTGCATATAATCCGGGAGTTTTTGAAGATAAAGAATATGTAACAACTGATTTTTCTTCCGCAAGTCCTTACTACAATAATATGTATGTAAGCTGGACGAGGTTCGGCAGCGGTACGGACATATATCTCGTGAAGTCAACCGACCAGGGAGTTTCATGGAGCACTCCCATACAGATAAGTAATCAATCGGGTGTACAGGGTTCAATCCCTGCCACGGGACCAAATGGAGAGGTTTATGTTGCATGGTATGGCTCCGATTTCTCATCTGAAAATATTTATTTCGATAAATCAACTGACGGAGGAGTAACTTTCGGCACTGATAAAGTAATCAGCCCTTGTCCTAATGCATGGTTCCCGTCAATGGCGGTTGATCTCAGCGGCGGTCAGTACAACGGAAATATATATGTTACCTGGAATGATGAACGTAACGGCGACGGTGATATTTTTCTAAGTAAATCAACAGATGGAGGAGAAACGTGGTCGGCTGCTCTAAGAATCAATAATGACCCGGTCAGCAACGGACGTGACCAATACTGGCCGTGGATAACCGTGGCCGAGAGCGGTGAAGTAGATCTTATATTCTACGATACAAGGAATACTGCCAACAACTCAATTATTGAGGCGTACCTGGCAAGGTCGACCGACGGAGGACAGACTTTCACCAATGAATTGATCAGCACTCAGCCTTCTCCCACCAGCACACCTAACAGTGATGTAAGATTCGGCGATTACATAGGCATCGATGCTTACGGCGGAAATATTGTAGTACCTGTATGGACAGATGAAAGAGCCGGAGGCACAGATATGGATATTTATACTGCTGTAATAAACAACGTTCCGGTTGAACTGGTTAGCTTTAATGGAAGGTCTTCGCAAGGGAAAAATTTACTTGAATGGCGGACCTCAACAGAAAAGAACAACAGAGGATTTGAAGTTGAAAGGAGTACTGACGGTAGTCATTATCTTACAAGAGGATTCGTTGAAGGCGGAGGAACTACGGAACAGCCTCATAGTTATTCTTTCAGCGACGAAGGCGTAAATGGTGAAGTCTACTATCGATTGAAGCAGATTGATTTTAACGGCCGGTATAATTATTCAAATATTATTGAATTGAGTTCAACGAGTTCGCCCGACTACCATCTTGCACAGAATTATCCCAACCCGTTTAATCCCACGACTATGATTTCATATTCAATCCCAAATGATGGAAATGTAAGTCTAAAGATCTATGATGTGCTCGGCAAAGAAATTAAAACATTGGTGAACGGATATCAGCAAGCCGGGATCCATTCAATTAATTTTGCAGCATCAGGACTAAGCAGCGGAATTTACTTCTATAAAATGGAAGCAGGCAGTTTCAGTACTATAAAGAAGATGTTGCTGTTACGTTAATGTGTGTTGAATCATTGGCAGTAAATACAGAGATGGATCATAGAGATCCATCTCATTATTAAGGGATTAATTCTTTACACAAAAGTGTGAATGGATTTTCATTTCTAATAATTATTTTCTTTTGAATTGGGAAAAATTCAATACCAGCCCATTTCATACTCTTGATTTCTGTGGAAAAATCAACTAATCTGAACATTCATTTTATGGCACCGTAGTTGGTAACTGAATGGGTTGATCATTTATTAAATCAGGAGAGATTTCAACTAACCCGGTCAAATTATTCCAACAATAAAGGTACTTAAAGACAATGAAAAAAATTGTTACAATCTTCTTTGTAGTCTTCTTCTTTCATCAGGGGATGGCACAGATCAATCCCCTAGTCCAGCAGGCAGTCAATAATGTCAGCATTGATTCATTAACGAAGTTTGTAAATGAATTATCAGGCGAGGTCCCGGTATACATTAATGGTCAGCCGGTTACCCTTACAACCAGGTACTATAGTTCTACTATCAATGATAAAGCCGCCGATTATATAAAAGCAAAATTCGAATCTTATGGTCTGCAGGCATTCGATCAGGCATTCAGCAGCGGAAGGAATGTATATGCGATTCAGCCCGGGAGCGTTCATCCCGATCAATATTTTATTATTTGTGCTCACTACGATGATATGCCTTCGAGCGGACTGGCACCGGGAGCCGATGATAACGGAAGCGGCACCTGTGCAGTAATTGAAGCAGCACGCGTATTAAAAGACTTTGAATTTGATTATACAATTATTTACGCAGTCTGGGATGCGGAGGAAATGGGACTTCTTGGAAGCGCCTATTATGCTGCCAATACAAACCTTGATATCCTTGGCGTAATAAATATGGATATGATCGCCTGGGACAGCAACAACGACAACCTGGCTGAAATTCATACTAAGAATATAGCTAACTCAGTTGCTCTCAAGGATTCAATGGTGATGGTGAATACCGCCTATTCTGTTGGTATTCAGCCTTCAATAATTAATCCCGGAATAACGGCGAGCGACCATGCATCATTCTGGAACTATGGCTATACAGCCATACTTTTGATAGAAAATTACTATGGTGATTTTAACCAGTATTACCATACTTCAAATGACCTTATCTCACATTACAACTTTCCATATTTTGAAAAATGTTCTAAGCTCTGTATAGGTACCCTGGCCTTGATGGCGAAGGTATCGGACATAGTACCGGTTGAACTTACCTCATTTGCGGGGAGCTGGGATAATAAAAATGTAAACCTGAAATGGCAGACTGCCGCCGAATTGAACAACTACGGTTTTGAGATTCAAAAGAAAACCGAAAATTCCGCGTGGTATTCTATAGGATTTGTGGAAGGGAATGGAACCAAACAATCCCCAAGCAGCTATTCTTTCTCTGATTCAAAAATTAATCAGCCCGGCAAATATGCTTACAGATTGAAACAAATGGACAATAACGGTTCATTTGAGTATTCGTCGGTTGTGGAACTGAATATAAATCCATCAAACGGATTCGTTCTGGAACAGAATTTTCCTAATCCTTTCAACCCGGAGACCAAAATCCGTTTTAGTTTACCCGAAAATTCATATCTGAAACTTTCAGTTTACAATGTGATAGGAGAAGAAATAGCTGTACTGGCAGACGGCTATTATGAAGCAGGATATCATGAAGTTAATTTTAAGTCGATAAATTTCCCCAGTGGAGTTTACCTCTATAAACTGCAGAGCAACGGCTCAGTCATGACGAAAAAAATGTTATTATTAGAGTAAATAGGCCTCAAAGCACTTAAAATCCGGAAGACCGTTCCCCATGGGGGCGGTCTTTTTTTATCCGGGATCACAATTTTTTTCTTTAAAATTGTTGATAATTATAAAGAAAAAATCATATCTTATTTATACGTTAAATTCATTTAATGAAAAAGCCTTTGTAATTAATAATAAGTAATGGAAGTGTGCATTATTGATGGGCTATATGCATTCCATTTTTTTTCATTAACATTCAATCGTTCAGGAGGATCCATGAAACAGTTCAACCGTTTTCTATTCACAGTACTTTTTTCCTTTCTCCTATATTCTTTCGGATATAGCCAGAACTTCGCATTGCATCAGTCGAGTAATGTATCAAATTTACCTGATTCACCAAATGACGTTGTTGTAGTTCATTATGACGGCGAGGATGTATCTAATTCCGTAGGCGATGGTGGTGCTACCTTTATCGGCGGTGCAAGATTCAGAGCCAGCATTCTGGGAGCTTATGCCGGCGGCACATTACAGTCCGTTCAATTTTACTATGCCCAGGCATCAACCGGTCTTACGATTATGATTTATGACGCAGGAACAGCTACTGATCCTGGTGCTTTATTACTGAGCCAGCCACTGGACTTGGGTTCATTAACTGTCGGCGACTGGAATGAAGTTGCCCTGACATCTAATATCCCTGTTTCAGGAAATGATTTATGGGTATGCCTCCAGGTAGAAGACGCTACTGCTGCTGCCTTTCCTTTCGGTGTTGATGCCGGTCCTGCCGATCCTGACGGTGACTTCGTTAACGATTCAGGTACCTGGCAGCACTTAAATGATTTCGGATTAAACTACAACTGGCATATCCGCGCTGCTATTCAGACTTCAACAGGCGGTGGCGGTACAGTAATTTTCTCTGATGATTTTGATTCATATACTGCAGGTCAGCAGCTTGCATGCCAGAACCCTACAGACTGGACAACCTGGAATCTTAACCCCTGCGATCCTGCTACTGATGCATATGTTTCCAGCAACTGGGCTCACAGCGGTGCTAATTCATTTGTTGTTGCTCAGGATAATGATGAAGTTCATTACTGGGGCCCTGAAACTTCAGGTAAATGGGAAATTGATTTCTATAATTATATCCCTACCGGAAAAACAGGATACTTCAATACCCTTAGTCAGTTTATTGCTGCCCAGGAATGGGGACTTGAAGTTTATTTCAATGCAGGCGGTGCCGGTTCAATAAATGCTGGCGGAAACCTGGCTGCAACTTTCACATATTCATTTGATACCTGGGTATTGAATACTGTTATTGTCGACCTTGACAATGATATGGCTGAATACTGGTACAATGGTGCTATGATTTATTCATGGCAGTGGACTCTTGGTGCAAGCGGTACACCCATTGCTTTGTCTTTAGCAGCAAACGACTTCTTTGGCGCAACTGCTAATGATGAAATGTACGTAGATGATTACATGGTAACCGACCTTACGCTAGTTCCGGTTGAATTAACATCTTTCACTGCAAATACAAACACATTAGGCCAGGTTGTACTTAACTGGCAGACTGCTACTGAAACCAATAACAGGATGTTTGAAGTCGAAAGAAAAACTGAAAACGGCACTTACGCAACGGTTGGTTTTGTTAGAGGTTCAGGCACTACAACAGAACCAAAAGCATACTCCTTTGTTGATCAAAACGTAAACAACGGAAACTATACTTACAGACTGAAACAGCTTGATTTCAACGGCCGCTTTGAATATTCAAACGAAGTTGAAGTCAGCGTTACCGGTCCTAAATCTTTCAACCTTGCTCAGAACTATCCTAATCCTTTCAACCCGACTACTACAATCAGCTTTACCGTTCCTCAGTCAGGTAAAGTTAAATTAGCAGTCTATAACCTGCTCGGCCAGGAAGTAGCTGTCCTTGTTAACGGTGTTGTAACGGAAGGTCTCCACCAGGTTGAATTCAGTGCAAAATCTTTACCGACCGGCGCTTATTTCTATAAGCTGCAGAGCGATAATTCAGTTCAGATTAAGAAGATGCTGCTCTTAAAGTAATATCTTCCTGATTCTTTTTTTCATAAAAGACCGCTTGAATAAGGCGGTCTTTTATTTTGTCAATTCTTCCACACAAATAAGGAGAGACCGTGAGACATTTCAGCAAATTTCTTTTCACAATACTGTTTTCTTTTCTTCTGTACTCAATAGGGTACAGCCAGAATTTTTCTCTTAATCAGGCACATACTGAATCAACAAGTCCTGATTCACCAAATGATTTAGTTATAGTTCATTATGATGGCGATAATGCAGGTAATTCGGTCGGCGACGGCGGTGCTACCTTTATCGGCGGTGCAAGGTTCCGCGCAAGTATCCTGGGTGCTTATACAGACGGCACATTACAGTCAGTTCAGTTTTTCTATGCACAAGCTGCAACCGGTCTGACAATTATGATTTATGATGCCGGAACTGCTGCTGATCCCGGTGCTTTATTATTAAGTCAGCCTCTGAGCCTGGATTCTTTAACTGTCGGCGACTGGAATGAAGTTGCTCTGACATCTGATATCCCTATTTCAGGAAATGATCTATGGGTATGCCTCCAGGTAGAAGACTCTACTGCTGCTGCCTTTCCTATCGGCGTTGATGCAGGTCCCGCTGATCCTGACGGAGACTTTGTTAATGATGCAGGTACCTGGCAGCACTTAAATGATTTCGGATTAAACTACAACTGGAACATCCGCGGCGTTGTTGAAACTACTGCTCCATCAGGAATAGAAACTACAACAACAATTCCTGAAACCTTTAGCCTTGCTCAGAATTATCCAAATCCGTTTAATCCGTCTACTACAATTAACTATAGTGTTCCGCAGGCCGGAAAGGTTAAACTCGCGGTTTATAACCTTGTGGGACAGGAAGTAGCTGTACTGGTGAATGGTGAAGTCAGTTCTGGAATGCATCAGGCTGAATTTAATGCGAAATCATTACCCAGCGGTGCATATTTCTACAAACTCCGGAGTGAAAATTCTGCTTCAATAAAGAAAATGCTGCTGCTCAAGTAACGACATTTGTCGCCTCAGAAAAGGTTGAATTAATAAAAACAACTGAGGTGAGAAGTGAAAGTAAGCAGGAGATTAATAGGAAGACCGCAAATAAAAAGTTCGGAAAGTGAGTTCATATGGGTACTGGAAAACTCATATGAACTCTCTCTTGTATGGTATTACTGTCGGCTACATAGTATATGATCATAGAAGTTAGATGAAACGACATCTAAAACTATTGCCGGAAAATGTCGTAGTCGTAAATAAACGGAGGTAGTCAGTTTTGAAAGAAAGATAATGAAGACATTTTTACTGTTCATTTTTATAATTAGCCAATCAATATTTTCTCAGTCTGCATATAACCCAATGACCGCCGTAGGAGCTTCAGGAATAAATTCCTATGGTCATATTTTATTCTGGGATAATCCTCAGGGAGTAATATACAATGAAGTCTATTTTGGGTCTGATTCAACAATGGTAGTTTCAAAAGATACCACTGCAAGAATTTTTAATGGTTTTCCGGATATCGTGACAGATTCTATAGGTCTAAATAACTATCTGCCTGATTGCACAACTTTTTACTGGCAGGTTGTTGAACATTATGATACGAATTTTATTGATGGGGATATATGGTGGTTCAGAAGTGAGAAGTGTTGTCTGGATACATTTGTAGAAGATTTTGAAAATGGTTTAACCAATTGGACTATAACAACTCAGAGCGGTTGCGGATGGCAGATATTTACTGATCGTGGTTATTTATTGCCTCCCACCGCAACCGGCGGAATATTTGCTGCTGATGCAGATTATTGCGGCAATGGAGGAGGAGGATCAATTTCAACTGCTGTATTAACATATGCGGGTGAGCCAAATTACATTCCATCCTACCTAATTGAATGGGATAATGATTGGCAAGCGCTTAATAATTTAGATTCTGCTTTTATGGATTATAGTATCGATGAAGGTCAAACATGGCATAATATTGTGTTTTTTGATGAAAATGATGTGCGAAATACTCACGAAATTCAGGTTTTACATAATCAAATACCTGACAATCATTTTATGCTGAGATTAAGATCAATTCAACCAGGGTGGGACTGGTGGTGGGCGATTGATAATCTTACAGTAATGCCTTATTTGCTGCTGACACCGCCTATACATCCTGCACTTTTAAAGGCGAATAGTGCAGATAGCCTGCAGCAAGTCTTATTAAACTGGACTCATGGCGGAAGTCCCGGAGGTGGGGCTGCAGGGTTCGAATTACAAAGAAAACCTGGATTACCTCTTGATCCGGGAAATTATATAACTATCGCTGAGCCTGGTTTAAATGAATTAAATTATGTTGATCAGAATGTTGAACCTGACTCGATATATACGTATAAAATTCGTGTTAAGGGCATCCCGGGAACAGTTAATACAAGTCTATGGGGGAATGAAGCAACAGCTTATATGCCGTATACAACACCTGTGGAACTAAAAACATTTACAGCAAAAATTAACGCTGAGAAAAATATAATTCTAAACTGGTCAACATCAACAGAAACAAATAATAAGGGATTTGAAGTTGAAAGATGCCAGGTTTACAAAAATGAAGAATTACAAAACTGGAAGAGCTTAGGATTTGTAGATGGCAACGGAACTTCAGCTAAGCAGCACAATTACAGTTTTGAGGATAAAAAAATAAACGAAGGAAAGTATCGATATAGGATAAAGCAAATTGATTTTGATGGAGGATATAAATATTCAGGTATTGTTGAAATAATGATTTCAGCTCCAGAAAAATTTACACTTGCTCAGAATTATCCAAATCCGTTTAATCCGTCTACTACTATTAACTATAGTGCTCCGCAGGCTGGAAAAATTAAACTCGCGGTTTATAACCTCCTGGGACAGGAAGTTGCTGTACTGGTTAATGGAGAGGTTAGCGCCGGAATGCACCAGGCTGCATTTAATGCTAAGTCATTACCCAGCGGCGCATATTTCTACAAGCTACAGAGTGAGCATTCTGTTTCAGTCAAGAAAATGTTATTACTCAAGTAATCTGCGGTAATTCATTATTTTTTAATAAAGACCGCTTCAATAAGGGCGGTCTTTTTTTTATGAATCATTCTACAGGGTACTCCAGCTTACTCTTACCCACTCAGATTCTTAAACTTCTTACGCTATCCTCCTCCGATTTCTAACCTCGGATCTCAGATTTCTAACCTCGGATCTCAGATTTCTGACCTCGGATCTCAGATTTCTGACCTCCGGCCTCAGATCTTTTCCTTCAGCCGCAGAGCGCTCCCCGTTTTTATTTTACTCATAATTATGCTAAATTTGTACGCAAATCATACGGGTTCAGAGGTCTTTCATCCTTAATTTACCTAAATTCTGTCGGCCATCTGTCGGCCTTCTTTCGGCCATCTCTCGGCCTCAAACAACGGGATAACTCCGGTGAACTGCCGGGATAAATAAGCCTCGGGCAGACTCTCATTAACCAGCTGCTTTCGAAGTTGGGCTAAGGTGTAGAGAACATTCTCATTAACCAGGATCCGCGTTTCTCCTATCACTCCAGAGGCTGTGTGAAAATGTAAAGCGAAACGCTGTTTCGCTTACCCGGGCTTGTAAAAATGATATATTTTCCCGCATCAGTTGCACCGGATTGGTTCCCCGGATTTAATTTTCATACAGCCTCTCCAAAACTCTAGCGGCTGTGTGAAATTATTAACCAACACTTTTGAGTGTTGGTTTACGATGTAAAATCTAATACTCAATAACCGTTTCAATTTATCTGCCGATAGGCAGACGGTTTATCGGGATTTTTCACACAACCTCACTACCACTCCATCTCTCCATCCCTCAACTGCCCTCCATCCTGTTCCAATCTATTCGCTGCATCAACTCTGCAATGTATGGTCTACTATGGGATCATCCCGATACTTTTCTCATTCTGTTTTCGCTCCATTCGAAAAACTCGATGAGGGTTAGAGGGTTAGAAGAAAATTACAACGTATCTCTGCCTTCGCAGTATTACGACGACATATTAGTAGTGATAATGTTACCCTGATCTCCCATAAGCTGCAGAGCAGCGGCACATTAAACTTCCCCCTCTCCCACCTTCTCATCTTCTTACCTTCTTACCTTCTTACCTTCTCTCTTTCGGGGCGATCTTTTTATATGAATCATTCCGCAGGGTATTCCTTTTTATAATTTTATTTATTATTATTTCACAGCGGTCTGATAAATTACTCCGGTTTTATATTTTTTCTTCTCTTCAGGTAAAGATGATTTAAAGACTTAATAAAAATTGTCCTCTCTGGTTAAGTAACTATTTACTAATACAACAAACGGAGGTTCAATGAGTAAGTATCTTTACATTGGTTTACTTTTTTCTTTCACCCTTCTGGTATCGGGTAGTCTTACAACAGCTCAAACCTTTAACCACAATACAGGTAATATCCAGGTAACAGTTTTTCAAAACGGATATATCGGACACGGAGGCCTGGGGGCAGGGGGTAACGGTATTACTTTTTCTGGCAGCGGGGATGCCTGCTTTACGGCCGGAATGATGTATGGTAATTCCGACTATGGTGTTTCCGGGATGGTGGGAAGTTTCAGTGATGCCACCCAGACTATCATACTGATTGAAGATATGGTAAATACTGTCCCTATAACTAATACCTCACTCACGAATTTCGACCAGGTAAGTATGTGCAGTTATATGGATAACCTCGCCCCGGTTCCGTACGGTGTCCAGACAGCACAAACCACTTATTCCAACACCGGAGATGATTATATTTTCATCAGGCTGGATATAACCAATCCGACTGCTTCGGCAATTAATAATTTCTACGCCGGGATGTTCGGCGACTGGGATATAGGGGGCACAGCCTATCTGAATAATCTTGCAGGACTCGATCAAAGCAGAAGCCTGGTTTATCAATGGCTGAGCGGCGGATCTCCCGATCCGAATTATTACGGCCTTGTAGCATTTAACGGAATGGCCGGAGGTACAGCTAATGATCTCTTCCCGGGAGATGAAACCACAATCAGGTTTGTAATCAGAGATTGGATTTCTACGATAACGCCTCCCGGAACAATTACAGCAGATTACAGGTCCTTCATCGGATCCGGTCCTTATAATCTGGATCCAGGTTCCACCCTGGTAGTTGGTTTCGGCATAGTAGCGGGTACGAGTCTTGCAGACCTTCAGGCAAATACCGATGCCGCACAGGCAGTATGGGATAATACCATAGTCCCGGTTGAACTTACTTCTTTCAATGCATCTGTCAATGAGCTGAACCAGGTTGTTCTTTCATGGCAGACGGCTACAGAAACAAACAACCGGATCTTTGAGATCGAGAGGAAAGATGCGGTAAATAATTTTGCAACAATCGGGTTTGTGAAAGGAGCAGGAACAACGACCGAACCGAAAGAATATACCTATATTGATAAAAACATTCTGCCGGGCACTTACACATACCGGCTCAAACAAATTGATTTTGACGGACGTTCTGAATATTCAAAGGAAGTTGAAATTTCACTAAGCGGACCTGTAACCTTCGATCTTTCACAGAATTACCCTAATCCTTTCAACCCTTCCACTATCATAAGGTTCAGCCTTCCGGAACAGGGCAGCGTTAAACTTTCCGTCTATAATACTTTGGGTGAGGAAGTTGCGGTGCTTGTAAACAATGTTCTGCCGGAAGGTCTGCACGAAGTTAAATTCAATGCAAAGTCTCAGCCCAGCGGCACATACATATACAGACTGCAGCAGAATAATTCTGTATCAATAAAGAAGATGTTATTACTAAAGTAATATCCTGCTGATCGTAATTTAAAAAGACCGCCTTTTCGGGCGGTCTTTTTTTATACAAATATTTGAGAGAAGCTTTGCCTGTCACATATCTCTAAAAACCTGTAATATTCTTTCTCATAATCACATACATTTTTAATTATTTCCCGGAAATTCATCCGTGTTTACCAGAAAATTAACTATCAAATGAATACCCGGAGGTTTATGATGAAAAATTACTTTGCAGCTATGTTCACATTATTTTTAATTATTTCAGCTTCTGTAAAGACAGAGGCTCAATGGCAGGAGCAGACATCTCCTGTTTCAGTTACCTTATGGACTGTATCAGCGGTGGATAAATCTGTTGCCTGGGCAGGCGGCGATGCCGGAACGGTCCTCAGAACAACTGATGGGGGAACTACATGGACAAGTGTAGGAGGCGGTGCAATCGGCACTGATCCCGTTTACAATATTTTTGGAATAGATGATATGACGGCATTATGCACAACCTCTTCGTCATCCTCTACCTTTATATACAGAACAACAGACGGCGGGACCACCTGGACACAGGTCTTTACACAGGCAGGCGGTTTCCTTGATGCAATATGGATGTACGATACAAACAATGGATTTGTTTACGGAGATCCTGTCAGCGGGAACTGGGAACTCTATAAAACCACTGACGGGGGACAAACCTGGAATGCTGCCAATCCTCTGCCTCAGAACGGAAGCGAAGCGGGCTGGAATAATTCAATGTATGTATCAGGATCATCAATTTATTTCGGAACGAATAATTCCAGGGTGTATTATTCAAGTGACATGGGCGACTCATGGACGCCGCAGACAACGCCGCAAGCACTTTCTTTTGCCATTTGGTTCAATAATCCCTCTGTTGGATTTGTTGGCGGCGGAGGTGCTTTAAATAAAACTACAAATGGCGGCACTATATGGGACACCACATCAGCTCTTCCCGGCATAGCCGGTATCAGTTCAATTACAGGTTTAGGCACACGATGGTGGGCCGCAAGGCAGGATAGTAATATTTACTACTCGGACGATAATGGGTCCTCCTGGACACTTCAATATACAGCCCCAGGTTCCGAAATCTACTGGGATATGTCAAAATCAAGGGATGACAGTCTTATTATTGCTGTAAGAACCGGCGGCGGAATATCAAGCTATAAAATTCAAAACCCGGTAGGAGTAAAGACCGGTGAAGCACAACCTGCATCATTCAGCCTTTCGCAAAATTATCCCAATCCTTTTAACCCGGCAACAAATATTGTGTTTGATGTTCCCGAAGCAGGACAAGTTAATCTGACAGTCTATAATATTCTCGGTCAGGCAACTGCCGTCCTTGTCAATACGGAAGTTGCTGCCGGTGAACACCAGGTTACTTTTAACGCATCCTCATTACCAAGCGGTGCATATTTCTATAAACTGCAGCAGAACAATTCAGTACTGATAAGAAAAATGATGCTGTTGAAATAATTAACATTCAGCAATTATTATTTTTATAATAAGACCGCCCCTAAGGCGGGCGGTCTTTTTAATCACACAAAATATTCCGCAAAGTACGTTTCATTAATAATTTCTCCTTCTCTTTTTAATTCTAATCACAAACTCTTTCAAAAATTTCTCAGATTTTTACGACCGGTTATCTTCATTTAATATATTATGATGAAGCTAAGATAAGATGAAGGTGCAAGCTAAATAATGTAATTATAAAAAGACTTAAGATTTGGAGGCATATTATGAAGAAAGGCTCTGTTACTATAACCGCACTATTATTATTCATTTTTATATCATCATTCAAAATACAGGCTCAATGGAGTGAGCAGACTTCTCCTGTATCTACTGCACTGTATAGCGTTTCAGTAGTAGACGACTCTACAGCATGGATCGGAGGAGATGGAGGTGTAGTGCTGAGAACCACTAACGGCGGCACTATGTGGACATCAACCGGCGGCGGAGCATTAGGGGCCGACCCCGTATATAATATTTTCGGTATGGATGATATGAATGCATTGTGCACAACATCTTCCAGTTCCGCAACGTTTATTTATAAAACAACCGATGGGGGAGCAACATGGACCCAGGTCTTTACTCAAGCCGGCGGATTCCTTGATGCAATCTGGATGTGGGATTCAGTCAACGGGTTTGTATATGGAGATCCGGTAAGCGGCAACTGGGAACTATACAGAACATCGGACGGCGGCCAGACCTGGACTGCTGCCAACGCCCTTGCTCAGAATGGCAGTGAGGCAGGCTGGAATAATGCTATGGTTGTGATGGATTCTTCTATTTACTTCGGGACAAATAATTCAACAATATATTACTCAAGTGATATGGGAAATTCGTGGATGGCTCAAACCACTCCGCAGGTTAATTCATACTCCATATGGTTCAATGATTCATCAAACGGACTTATGGGTGGAGAGTCTGCTTTGAATGTGACTACAAACGGAGGGATGATGTGGGATACTACATCGGCTCTTCCGGGCAGCGGAAGTATAAATTCACTAACCGGAGTAAATAATCAGTGGTGGGCTGCAAGGCAGAATAATATGATTTATACATCAACAGATGGCGGTAATACCTGGACTCTTCAGTATACTGCTCCCGGTTCAGGGGCATACTACGCGATGGCAAAAGCCCGGAATGATAGTCTGATAATTGCTGTAAGAAGCGACGGCGGAATATCGGCGTACGAAATACAGACTCCTGTGGAAGTAACAACCGGTGAATCAGCACCCTTAACATTTAACCTTTCGCAAAACTATCCTAACCCTTTCAATCCCGCAACGAACATTGTATTCGATGTTCCGGAAGCAGGACAGGTAAACCTGACTATTTATAATGTTCTCGGCGAAGAAGCAGCAGTCCTTGTTAACGGAGAGGTTACAGCCGGACGGCACCAGGTTACTTTTAATGCATCCTCATTGCCGAGCGGAGCTTACTTCTATAAACTTCAGCAGAACAATTCTGTATTGATCAAAAAAATGCTGCTGCTGAAATAATTTCAGCTTAAGTTATAAACTAATTGAAGACCGTCTGCCAGACGGTCTTTTTTTGCTTACTGTGTCTGTTGTCAAATTATGCTTTCGCATTTTACGTAAGGAAAATAGTTGGTGAGTAAAAGCACCATGCGATTCCGTTATAATTTTAATTTAAATCGAGGTTCTGAAACTAAAAAAATATTTAGTTGCTGGAGGGCAACAGAAAGATGTCTTCGCTTACATGAAGAAAATTTCGCGTCGGTCATTTTTAATCCTTACCGGTTCTGCAGGCGCAGCATTGGCCGGCTCGGGCTGCAGTACCACAGTTAATAAATTAATCCCATATGTCAATCCTCCTCATTATCCTCAGCCTGGTGAATGGATCCATTATGCAACTACCTGCCGTGAATGTCCCGCAGGATGCGGTATGCATATGTGGCATCGTGACGGACGGGTTACAAAAGCCGAGGGAAATCCGGAAAGTCCCATCAATAATGGAAAGTTATGTGCGAGGGGTCAGTCCTCTGTTCAGGGGCTATATGATCCGGACAGACTTAAGAATGTTTTTTACAGGAAGAACAGAAATCAGGATGAGAAGTTAAAGAGCGACTGGGAATCTGCGAT